>Ga0163144_10000336_pt1 | contig 108319 bp, 104 predicted proteins | sample OliLak19BULKMAT1_FD_123175 | JGI IMG/M metagenome (GOLD analysis project Ga0163144, IMG submission 123175) | Freshwater microbial mat bacterial communities from Lake Vanda, McMurdo Dry Valleys, Antarctica - Oligotrophic Lake LV.19.BULKMAT1 | ecosystem: Environmental > Aquatic > Freshwater >...
CAGCGGCATGCGGCCGAGGGTCATACCCGGGCAGCGCATGGTGAAGATGGTGGTGATGAGGTTGGCGGCGGTGGTCAGGCTGCCGACGCCGCCGACCAGCAGGCCGACGATCCAGTAGTCGGTACTGTTGCCGCGCGAGAAGGCGCGGCCGGTGAGCGGCGCGTACGCGAACCAGCCGACGTCGGGCATGGAGCCGGCGCCGTACAGGCCGTCGCCGCCGAGGACGCTGAAGTAGAGCAGCAGGGCGCCGAAGAAGAACATCCAGAAGCCGAAGGCGTTGAGGCGCGGAAAGGCGAGGTCGCGCGCGCCGATCATCAGCGGGATGAGGTAGTTCGCCATGCCGATGATGATCGGCATGCCGACCAGGAAGACCATCGTCGTGCCGTGCATGGTGAACAGCCGGTTGAAGACCTGCGGCGACAGGACGTCGTTGTTCGGCACCGCCAGTTGGATGCGCATGGCCGTCGCCTCGAGCCCGGCGATGACGAAGAACAGCAGCCCGGCGAGGATGTACATCACCCCCAGACGCTTGTGATCGACGGTGGTCACCCACCCGTGCAGCGCCCCCATCATGACTCAGGACTTCACACGGAGGCACGGAGACACGGAAATGTTCCCGCCTCCTCCGCTGCTCCGCCTCTGCGTGTGACCGTCTTTCATTTCAGGGTCGCCAGGTAGGCGACGAGGTGGTCGAGGTCGCGCGGCGCGAGCTGCATGGCGGGCATCAGCGCGCCGGGTTTGATGGCGTCGGGGTTCTCGATCCAGGCGCGCAGCATCGCCGGCGTGTTGGCGGCGGCGCCGGCGGCGATGGTGTCGCGGCTCATGAGATGGGTCAGGTCGGGGCCGAAGACGCCCGCGGCGACGGTGCCGCCGATGCGGTGGCAGTTGACGCAGGCGAAGGACTGGAAGACGTCGCGGCCAGGGCGCACGGCGGGGTCATCGACCGCGACGCCGGTCTGCGACGCCGCCCAGGCGACAAACTCGGCCTCGGGATGGGCGATGACGCGCAGGAACATCTTCGCGTGCTGCGTGCCGCAGAACTCGGCGCACTGGCCGAGATAGAGGCCCGGCTCGCGCGGCTCGATCCACATGCGGTTGACGCGGTTGGGGATGACGTCGGTCTTACCGTTCAACTGCGGCACCCAGAACGAATGCACGACGTCGGCCGACTCGAGGGTCAGGAAGGTCGCGCGGCCGGCCGGCACGTGCAGTTCGTTGGCGGTGACGATGCCCTGCTCCGGATAGCGGAACTCCCACCACCATTGGTGGCCGATCACCCGCACCTCGAGCGCGTCGGCCGGCGGCGCGGCGTTCTCGAGGGCGATGAGCGTGCGCGTCGTGACTAGGAACAGGACGAAGACGATGAGCAGCGGGATCACCGTCCAGGCGAGCTCGATCTGGTTGCTGCCGTAGACCTGCGGCGGCTCGCGGTCCTCGTCGCCGGGGCGCTGGCGGAAGCGCACGACGCTGTAGGCGAGCAGGCCGCCGACGACGACGAAGATGGCGGCGCAGACGCCGAGGACGAGCAGCGAGAGGAGGTAGATCTCGTCGGCCGGGCGCGAGAGCGGATCGAAGATGCTGGGGATCGGCAACGGCGCAGCCGTCCAGAGCATCCGCTCGCGCTGTCGTCCGCTCCGCCACCACACGCAGCGGTTCAGACCATACCGGGCGTCAGGGCGTCAACGGCGTCGACGCGGTGCGTTCACTCGCAGCGGCGGACGCTGCCGCTGCCGTTGCTGGCGCAGGTCAGCGTCGTGCTGATGGCGCACGCGCCGGCGTCGCTCGCCGATTGACCGGGACCGAGCACCCAGGTGAGGCGCAGCGGGCCGACCGGCGCGGCGAGCGTGGCGCGGCGCGATCTCACCTGCAGCGCGAGGTCGAAGACGCCGCGTGGACGGTAGCGGATCTGGCTCAGGCCGTTGGCCGAGCCGGCCGTACAGGTGGGCGGGTCCATGGCGCCGGAGCGGTTGCGGTAGAGGAAGCGCGCCGCGTCCCAACCGTCGCCGGCGGCGCAGACGCCGGACGCCTGCCCCGGCACCGGCGTGGTGAAGCGGCTCAGTTCGTACACCGCGGCGTTGCCGTTGCCGAGATCCTCGAGCAGGAGCTGCGCGCCGGCGGTGTAGGGCGGCGCGACGGGGATGCCGGCGGGGAAGAACATCGTGCCCTTGAGCTGCAGGCTCTGCTCGGCCGCGCCCCCGGCCAGGCCGGCGAGGGTGAGCCGGACGCCGGAGAGGACGCCGCCGCCGCCGCACAGCGGCGAGCTCGGCGGCGGCACGCAGCCGCCGGAGACGGCCTGCGGCGACCACCAGTTGCCCGACATGACCACCATTGACAGCAGCTTGACGGTGTTCTCGTAGTATCCCTCGGCGGCGAGCGGCGTCGCGGTCACCAGGTCCCAGATCTCGTTCAGCCAGGCTTGGTTGGCGGCGTCGGCCATGGCGCCGACGCCGAGCGGCGCGACGAAGGCCATCGAGCGGTAGTCGGCACCCGGGCTGAGCGCGCCGTCGAGCTGATACCCGGAGTCGATCCGCGCCGGGTCGCTGGCGGTGGCGGCGCGCGCCCAGGCGGTGATGCGCTGCAGCGCCGTCCTGGCGCGCGCGTCGCCGGAGAGGACGAAGTCGCTGCCGAGGCGCCACGGCACGCGGCAGGCGTTGTAGTCGTAGTCGCCGTCGTTCGGCCCCTCGAGGAAGTTTGGCGCGACCGGCGCTGGGGCGCCGAGCGGCGCGGCGATGAAGTCGGGGAGCAGACCGGTGAGCGGCGCGTGGACGGTCTGCAGGGTGTCGAAGACGCCGTAGGTGTGAGCGAGGATGTCGGTCCACAGCGGCGCGCCCGACGCCGCCGCGTAGGCGCGCAGGTGGCCGGGCATGAAGTCCGAGGAGCGGGTCGCCTGGTAGAACTGCGGCTCGCCGGGACTGGTCCAGTCGCCGAGCCGCACGTAACGGCCGCTGGCGTCGACCTCGCCCGTCGCGATGGCGGCGAGGACCGCGGCTGCCTCCGCGGCGTAGTCGATGGCGCCGCAACTGCCCCACTGCTTGTCGGCCAGCAGCAGCGCATAGGCGATGTCGAGATCGCCGTCGGAGGCGCTGTCGGCGCCCTCGGCGCTGGCGCACGACGTGCGCTGGTACCAGGCCATCAGGTCGGGCGTGAACACCGACGGGTGCTCGCGCACGTAGGTGACCATGCCGTCGAAGATGGTGCGCGCGTCCGGATCGTGACCGGCCATCACCGCGGCGAGCAGCATGCCGTAGCCGTGCGCCTCCGACACCGTCAGGTTGCCGGGCTGCGTCTTCGACTCAACGACGTAGCGCCCGGCGCCGCAGGTCTGCTTCAGGTAGCGCGCCTTCCAGGCGTCGTAGAAGTCGCGCGTCGCCTGGTCGCGCACAGTCGGGCTGACATGGTTCGGCTGGATGGCACCGGCGACGTACGCCTGCGGATGCGAGCCGAAGGGATGATTCTGCGCCTGCACGCCGGAGGCGGCGCAGGCGCATGCGAGCGCGAACCAGACTGCCCTCTGGGTCATGCGGCGGTTATGGCGCGCGGTGGGGGCAAAGGACAACCGAGGGCGCGTCGCACCCATGACGTCGCGGCTCTGCACCCGATCAAGATCCCCTCACCCTGACCCTCTCCCTGCGGGAGAGGCAACCTCGCCTACGGATGGGCGCGCTGGCGCGCCTTGGCGGGCGACTCCCACATGCGGAAGCCGCCGATGAAGGCCTTGTCGTTGCTGCCCAGTTCGGCGCCCGGCGGCGCCTCGGCGAGCTTCTTGGCGTTGCCGCCGCCGATGACGACGTAGTCGGCCTGCATGGCGGCCTGCAGCATCGCGACCACCGCGACGACCTCCTTGCGCCACTTCGCCTTGCCGAGGCGCTCGAGGCCGCGCAGGCCGACGTAGTCCTCGAAGGTCATGCCCTTCTTGAACGGCAGGTGCGCGAGTTCGAGCGGCTCGACGCCGCCGTTGATCACCAGCGCGCTGCCGAGTCCGGTGCCGAGGCCGAGGAACAGCATGCGGCCGCCGTGGTAGCTGCCGAGCGCCTGCATGGCGGCGTCGTTGAGGACACGCACCGGTTTGCCGAAGGCGCGCGCGAAATCGAAGCCGACCCAGCCCGACGCCAGATTGAACGGCTCGCGCGTCGGCCGGTTGTCCTGCACCGGCCCCGGGTACCCCATCGAGACGACGTCGTAGGCCCAGCCGCGCGCCAGCCGCGTCGCGGCCGTGACCATGCGGCGCGGCGTCAGCGTCGGCCCCGACGGCAGGTCGCGCTTCTCAGCCTGCCCGCTGGCGAGGACTTTCAGGTTCGTCCCGCCGATGTCGATGGCCAGCACCTTCATATCCGCCCTCCTCAGCGCACCAGCTCGCGTACGCCGGCGGCGCCGGCGACGACGACGCGTTCGACCATCGCGGCGAGAAACAGCCCGTGTGCGACGATGCCCGGAATCGCCGCCAGCTGCGCCGCCAGCGCCGCCGGATCGGCAATGCGGTCGAAGGCGGCGTCCATGAGCAGATTGCCGTTGTCGCTGCGCGCGGCGCGCGTCGTCACCGCGCGCGCGCCGAGGGCGCGCACCTGCGCCGCCGCCACCGCCGGCGCGAAGGGCAGCACCTCGAGCGGCAGGGCGAAGGCGCCCAGGGTGTCGACCAGCTTCGCCTCGTCGACGACGACGACGAAACGGCGCGCCATGGCGGCGATGATCTTCTCGCGCAGGTGCGCGCCGCCGCCGCCCTTGATGAGGTTGAAGCGCGCGTCGACCTCGTCCGCGCCGTCGATGGCGATGTCGAGCGTCAGCAGCTCGTCGGGCGGCACGACGCGCAGGCCCAGGCTGGCGGCCAGCGCCGCGGTGCGCGCCGAGGTCGCGGCACAGGCGATGTCGGGCCGCCGCTCGCCGAGCGCGACAATGGTGAAGTGCACGGTCGAGCCGGTGCCGAGGCCGACTCGCATGCCGTCCTCGACGTAGCCGGCGGCGCGGCGGCCGGCCTGCTCCTTCGCCGCGGCGCGTGCGTCGCTCATGCGCCGCCCGCCGCGGCGCGATCGGCGAGGACCAGGGCGCGCGCCTGGCGCACCCGGCCGCCGGGGATCGAGGCGTCGGCGGCGCGCAGACGCCGCAGCGCGTCCACCTTCTCGGCGCCGGTGACCACCCAGAGGATCTGCCGGGCGCGGTCGAGGATCGGATAGGTGAACGTCAGGCGGCGGCGGTTCTGGTATTTGCCGGCCGTCGGCGCGACGTCGACGGCGTACACGGAGAGGACCGCGTCCCCCGGCACCAGCGAGGCGGTGTGCCCGTCGGGACCGAGACCGAGGTGGACCAGGTCGAGCACCGGCGGACTGCCGCAGACGTCGCGCAGTTGCGCCGCGTAGCGCCGTGCCGCCAGCGCCGCGTCGGCATCGTCGACCGGCATCGCATGCACCTGCGCCGCCGACAGCGGCGCCGCCCGCAGGCTCTCGCGCAGGTGCGTCAGGTTGCGCTCCGCATCGCCGTCGGGGGCGATACGCTCGTCGACCTGGAAGACCTCGACGCCCGGCCACGGTACGTCCTCCGCCGCCAAGCGCCGCAACATCACCCACGGCGTATGCCCACCGCTGACCGCCAGCGCGAAGCGCCCGCGCGCCGCCACCGCCGCCCGCGCCGCCGCCGCGATCACCTGCGCCGCCCGCGCCGCCACGGCATCGGCATCGGGGAGAATCTCGACCTGCATCGGCCCGTCAGGCATTCAGGAGTTCATTCACACGGAGACACGGAGGCACCGAGGTTGGAGCACGTTGGCACCCTCTCCGTGGCTCCGTGACTCCGTGTGAACCCAGCCTCACTTCGCCTTCTCCAGGTGGCCGCCGAAGCCGAAGCGCATCGCCGACAGAACCTTGTTGGCGAAGTCGGCCTCGCCGCGCGACTCGAAGCGGTCGAACAGGGCGGCGCTGAGGACGTGCGCCGGGACGCCCTCGTCGATGGCGGCCTGCAGGGTCCAGCGGCCCTCGCCGGAGTCCGAGACGCGACCGGCGAACTGTTCGAGCCGCGCGTCGCCGGCGAAAGCCTCGGCGCTGAGATCGAGCAGCCACGAGGCGACGACGCTGCCGCGCCGCCACAGCTCGGTGATGTCGGCGATGTTGAGGTCGTACTGGTAGTGCTCCGGATTGCGCAGCGGCGTCGTCTCGGCGTCGACGGTCTGGGTCGCCTTGCCGACGTTGGCCTTGTGCAGGATGTTGAGGCCCTCGGCGTAGGCGGCCATCAGGCCGTACTCGATGCCGTTGTGCACCATCTTCACGAAGTGCCCGGCGCCGTTCGGTCCGCAGTGCAGGTAGCCGTGCTCGGCGGTGCTGGCCGGCAGCGCCTCGCGCCCGGGCGTGCGCGGCACGGCGTCCATCGGCGGCGCCAGGGCGGCGAAGATGGGATCGAGGCGATGCACCACCGCCGGCTCGCCGCCGATCATCTGGCAGTAGCCGCGCTCGAGGCCCCAGACGCCGCCGCTGGTGCCGCAGTCGACGTAGTGGATGCCCTGCGCCTTGAGCGCGGCGGCGCGGCGGATGTCGTCGATGTAATATGAGTTGCCGCCGTCGATGATGATGTCGCCGGGGTCGAGGCGGGCGCTGAGGTCCTGCAGCGTCGCGTCGACCACCGCCGCCGGCACCATGATCCACGCCGCGCGTGGTTTGGTCAGCTTGGCGACGAACTCGTCGAGCGACGCGGCGCCGACGGCGCCCTGCCCGACCAACCCCTGCACCGCCTGCGGCGACAAGTCGTAGACGACGCATGTATGGCCGGCGCGCATCAGCCGCACCACCATGTTGGCGCCCATGCGCCCGAGTCCAATCATGCCGAGCTGCATCGGGTGTCCTCCTTCAGTCCGCGAGAGTCGTAAGTAGCGCGCTGCGCCGGGCAGTCAACTGGGAAGAGCCGACGGCTATCGGCTCGGGGCGCTCACGTGGGGGCGCCATCCAGGCGGCCCAGTGGATGCCTCGGTCTCTAGGACGGCGTTCCCCCGATCCGCTCCCCGTTCCCGTACACGTTGAAGCGGCCGTCGCGCAGAAAGCCGACCAGGGTCAGGCTGGCGCGCTCGGCGAGGTCGATGGCCAGCGACGACGGGGCGGAGATCGCGGCGACGACGGGGATGCGGGCGGCAAGCGCCTTCTGCGCGATCTCGAACGAGATGCGGCCGGAGACGAGCAGGACATGGCCGGTGAGCGGCAGGCGGGCGCGCTCGAGAGCCCAGCCGACGACCTTGTCGACGGCGTTGTGGCGGCCGACGTCCTCGCGCGCCACCAGCAGCGTGCCGTCGGCGGCGAAGAGGCCGGCGGCGTGCAGGCCGCCGGTGCGCGCGAAGGTCGGCTGCGCCGCCGCCAGGCGCGCGGTGAGCGGCGCGAACCAGGCGGCGGCGAAGCGCGCCGGGTCGTCGAGCGGCGGCGCCACATCCATGGCGGCGGCGATGCTGGCCTTGCCGCACACACCGCAGCTGGCGCTGGCGAAGAGGTTGCGGCGCAGCGCGTCGAGGTCGAGGGCGACGTCGTCGCGCAGGCCGACGGCGACGACGTTGTCCTCCGCCGCCGGGTCGGCGACGACGCGGCAGTGGCGCACCGAGGTGATCTCGTCGGCGCCGCGCACGATGCGCTCGGTGAGCAGGAAGCCGCGCACCAGCTCGGCGTCGTGCCCCGGCGTGCGCATGACGACGGCGATCGAGACGCCGCGTACCTGGATCTCGAGCGGCTCCTCGCACGCCACGACGTCGTGCGCCGGCGCCGCGACGCCGTCCGCCCAGCGCGTCAGCGCCACCTCGCGCGTCGTCGCGCCGTCGTCGCCCATGCCCGTCTGTACGCGATGCCGCGGTGGCGTGCTATCGGCGCAGGCATGTCGACCATCCGCTTCGCAACCGACGGTCCTGTCGCCATCGTCACCATCGATCGCCCGGCCGTGCGCAACGCCGTCGACGGCCCCAGCGCGGCGCGGCTCGCCGACGCCTTCCGCCGCTTCGACGCCGACCCGGCCCTCGCCGTTGCCGTGCTGACCGGCGCCGGCGGGACCTTCTGCGCCGGCGCCGACCTCAAGGCGGTGGCGGCGCGGTGCGGCAATCCGGTCCGCCTCGAGGGCGACGGCCCGATGGGGCCGACGCGCATGCTGCTGTCGAAGCCGGTGCTCGCCGCCGTCGAGGGACACGCGGTGGCCGGCGGCCTGGAGCTGGCCGCGTGGTGCGATCTGCGCGTCGCGGCGCGCGACGCCGTCTTCGGCGTCTACTGCCGGCGCTGGGGCGTGCCACTGATCGACGGCGGCACCATCCGCCTGACGCGCCTCCTCGGCCACAGCCACGCCCTCGACCTCATCCTCACCGGCCGCGGCGTCAGCGGCGAGGAGGCGCTGCGCCTGGGCCTCGCCAACCGCCTGGTCGAGCCCGGCACGGCGCTGGCCGCCGCCGTGGCGCTGGCGCAGCAGCTCGCCGCGTTCCCGCAGCCCTGCCTGCGCGCCGACCGGCTGTCCTCGTACCAGCAGTGGGACCTGCCGCTCGCCGACGCGCTACGCGAGGAAACCCGCGGTGGTCTGGCCGTCCTCGAAGAGGCCGTCGCCGGCGCCGCCCGCTTCGCCGCCGGCAAGGGCCGGCACGGCTCGTTCGAAGACTGAGGGACAAAGGCCAAGATCTCAACGCGAAGACGCGTCGGCGCGGAGGCCGTGCTCGATCCCTTCGCGTCTTCGCGCCTTTGCGTTGAAGGGCTTCAGCGGCACGTGAGGCGGTCGAAGACCGCCTTGAACTGACAGGCCGGGGCCGGGCTGATCGGGCTGAAGGCGCGCGAGGCGCACTGACCGGCGGCGGCGGTGGCGGGGCCGCCGGGGGTCAGCACAATCGACACGGTCGGACTCGACTGCGGCACCTGGAAGGCGCCGGCGCGGCCGATGATCTTGACGCTGAGCAGACCGGGGCTCTTCTGCTTGACGGTGACCTTGATGATGCCGCCGGCGAGCGCGCCGCCGCTGTCCTTGAACGACCAGCGCGTCGCGGCGCTTCGCCAGCCGGGGGCGCCGCCGCCTGGCGACAGGCCGGGCGGCACGAAGCGCGCGAAGAGCAGCGCGCCGTTGGCGTCGAGCACGGTGAGGCTGAAGCCGTTGGCGGCCGGATCGAGCGTCGGCGCGGTCGGCAGCTGCATGCTGCCCCTGACCTTCAGCGTCTCGTCACCAGCCGGCGCGAGGTTGTGGGCGATGTCGAGGCGGGCGCCGTCGATGAGGATGCCGGACCCGCACAGCGGCGTCGGCGTCGGGCTGGCGCTGGCGGTCGCCGTCACCGTGGCGGCGACGGTGGCGGTGGCGGTCGCCGTGGCGGTGCGGGTCGGCGTCGGCGTCGCGGTGCTGGTGGCGGTGGCGGTCGCGGTGGCGGTAAACACCGCCGTGTACGTCGCCGTCGCACTGCCAGTGGCCGTCGCGCTGGCGGTGGGCGTGTGCGTGGCGGTGGCGGTGCGCGTCGGCGTCTCCGTGACGGTGGCCGTAGCGGTGGCGGTGCGCGTCGGCGTCTGGGTCGCCGTGGCGGTAGCGGTAACGGTGGCGGTGCGCGTCGGCGTCTGCGTCGCCGTCGCCGTCGCGGTGGGCGGCACGGCGGTAGCGGTGGGCGTCGGCGTCGCGTTGGCCTTGGTGATCGAGAAGGTGTCGAACACCACGCCGGTATTGTCGATCGCCTGCACGGTCGTCGTGTTGCCGCTCACCGTCACCGAGGCGTACTGGTAGCGGTCGAAGCTGCAGTAGCTGTTCGGGCCACCCGGGCAGCCGTTGGCCAGCCAGGGGCAGGATTTCTTGGGCGAGAAGAAGAAGGGCTGTCGGTACGGCAGGCCGTTGCTGTCGATCTTGGCGCGTTCGTCGAGCGTCGCGCCGCCGCCGCCGGTCATGATGTACACCGTGCCGAGCCCGTCGCTGCCAGCGGCGCCGTTGGCGAGATACTCGTCCATGAACTTGGTGCGTTCGTATATGTGGTCGTGGCCGTGGAAGACGATGTCGACCTGGTACTTCTCCCAGATCGGCGCCCAGATGGCGCGGAGGTTCTCGTCGCTGCCGATCGAGGCGACGCCGTTGGCGCAGGAGTAGACGGTGTGGTGGTAGAACACGAACGTCCACTTGCGTGGACTCGAGGCGAGCAGGTTCTCGAGCCAGGCGGTCTGCTGGGCGCTGCAACACCCGTCGCTGTCCATGCTGATGAACAGCGCGTCGCCGTCCTCGAACGAGTAGTAGCGCTCCGGCTCCGGCGAATTGGTCGGCAGGACGAAGGTCTTGATGTGCGCCGAGTTGGCCCAGTTGGCGACGCCGACGTTGTTGAGATCGTGGTTGCCGAGGGTGGGGAAGTAGAAGGCGCGCTGCAGCGGGGCCTGGTAGTAGGCCATGGCGTTGTTGTCGAGTTCGGACTGCGTGCCGTTCGGGTAGACGTTGTCTCCGACGGTGAGGATCATCGGCGGGTTGGCCGCGTTCTGCAGGTTGGCGATCTGCGCCTGGCCGGTCGTCCCCTGCCCCCAGTCGCCGATGACGGTGAAGAAGAGGTCGCCGCTGTCGGTCGGGGCGCGCAGCGTGCTGAAGTACGTCGTGCTCTGCACCGTCACGCCGTTGGTGCGGAGGCGATAGTAGTAGAGCGACCCGGTCTGCAGGCCGGTGAGGGTGACGAGGTGGCAGGTGCCCGCCGCGCCGACGTCGCAACTGGCGGCGGTCGGCACGGTCAGGGTCGACCCGAGCGCCGGGGTGAGGCCGTACTCGACGGTGCTGTCGCCGGCGACGTTGGTCCACCAGACGAACGTCGCCGAGGTCGGCAACGCCTGCGGGTTCTGGATGAACGGTCCACGCGTCAGCGTCTGCGCGGCCGCCGTGCCGCCGATCGCGCACACACCGATGCCGACGACGGCCAGGCGGCCGATTCCCCCAAGTCGCATTCCGTCCCCCCCTGCCGCGCCGCTACCACGCTCAACATCGTAACCAAAGCGCCAAAACGTCATGCGGCGGGGAGCGCGGACGCCCCATGCGCGACCGCGGCCATTGCTCGCCTGCGCCGCCTCTGGTAACCAAACGCGCGTTTGCCATGACTCAAGACGTACCCGAGTTTCAGTTCAACGATGCCGCCCTGACGCTGCGCCAGTTCCTCTACGAATACTGGTGCGCGCACGGACACGGGCCCAACCTGCGCGCCGCGCACGAGGGCACCGGGTTGAGCCGCGCGGCCATCCTCGACGCCTACAAGCAGCTCGACCTCGGCGTCATCTGCGTCGTCGACCAGGAGACGCAGAACTTCAACCTGCTCAAGGTGCAGCCGTTCTCGAGCTTCCCGAGCCAGGTGGAGGTACACGTCGATGGGCGCTTCCACTGTTACGCCGGCTGCGCCCTGGAATCGATCGCGCTGTCGCGCATGCCGCCCTTCGCCGGCAAGGAGATCCGCCTCGAGTCGTACTGCGCCTGCTGCCTGGCGCCGGTGACCATCAGCGTGCGCGACGGCGCGGTGCTGGCACAGACGCCGGAGGCGGTGAGCATCCACATCAGCTCCAGCCCGCGCGACTGGAACAAGACCACCATCGTGCCGATGTGCGACAGCATGAACTTCGTCCACGACGCCGCCCACGCCGAGCGCTACGAGCGCCAGATCGCCCGCCGCGGCGTGTTGGTCAGCCTCGAGCAGGCGCGTCGCTTCGTCGCCGACACCGCCGCCAACCGCATGTATCGTTACGACTGGCCGCCGGTGGCGGTGAAGCCGGCCCGCATCCTGGCCGGGTTGAAAGCCCTCGGCGTCGATCTCAGCAACTGGGGAGAGTAGAGTTCGCATGCACCTCGACTACACGCCCGAACAGCTGGCCCTGCGCGACGAGCTGCGCGCCTATTTCACCACCATGATGACCGAGCCGCTGCAGGCGGAGATCCTCGGCAGCGAGGGCGGCGGACCGCTCTACCACCAGGCGCTGCAGAAGATGGGCGCCGACGGCTGGCTCGGCATCGGCTGGCCGAAGCAGTACGGTGGCCAGGGGCGCACGCCGATCGAGCAGTTCATCTTCAGCGACGAGGTGCAGCGCGCCGGCTTCCCATTGCCGTTCCTGACCATCAATTCGGTCGGCAACACGATCATGGAGTTCGGCACCGAGGAGCAGAAGCAGCAGTTCCTGCCGCGCATCCTGCACGGCACGCTGCACGCCGCCATCGGCTACACCGAGGCCGAGGCCGGCACCGACCTGGCCGCGCTGCGCACCAAGGCGGTGAAGGACGGCGACGACTACGTCATCAACGGCAGCAAGGTGTACACCAGTCTGGCCAACTACGCCGACTACATCTGGCTGGCCGCCCGCACCGACCCCGACGCCCCCAAGCATGCCGGCATCTCCATCTTCATGGTCGACACGACGCTGCCCGGCTTCAAGCTGACGCCGATCCACACCATGGCCGGCGTGCGCACCAACACCACCTACTTCGAGGACGTGCGCGTCCCCAAGTCGATGCTGGTCGGCGGCGAGAACATGGGCTGGTCGCTGATCGTCAACCAGCTCAACCACGAGCGCATCGCGCTGAGCTCGGTCGGGCCGCTCGGCCACAACCTCGAGGAGACGCGGCGCTGGGCCGCCACCACCCGGCTCGCCGACGGCCGCCGCGTCATCGATCAGCAGTGGGTGCAGCTCAACCTGGCGCGCGTGCGCGCCAAGTGGGAGGCGCTGCGGCTGCTCAACTGGCGGCAGGCGTGGTGCATGACCAACGGCGGCGTCAACTTCGCCGACGCCTCGACGGTGAAGGTCTACGCCAGCGAGTTCTACATCGAAGCCTACCGCCTGCTGCTCGAGGTCGTCGGCCAGCACGGCGTGCTCAAGCGCAACTCCGCCGCCGCCGTCCTGCACGGCCGCCTCGAGTTCCTCTACCGGCCGATGCTCATCCTCACCTTCGGCGGCGGCACCAACGAGGTGCAGCGCGACATCATCGCCATGGCGGGGCTGAACATGCCGCGCTCGATTCGCTGATCAGGAAACCATGATTCACACGCAGGCGCGGCGCCGCGGCGAGCGGACGGGAGTCTGCGCCGGTCGTCTCCGTGTCTCCGTGCCTGCGTGTGAATCCGTCGTTGCCAAAGGAACTCGCTGATGGACTTTGCGTTTACCGAGGATCAAGAGGCGCTGCGCCAGTTGGCGCGCACCATTTTCGCCGACCACTGCAACCACGATCAGTTGCGCGCCGTCGAGGCGACGCCGGAGTGGTTCCACCGCGCCCTGTGGCGCGACCTGGCGAAGGCCAACCTGCTCGGCGCGGCGTTGCCGGAGGGGCTCGGCGGCAGCGGGCTCGGTTTCCTCGAGCTGTGCCTGCTGTGCGAGGAGCAGGGGCGCGCCGTCGCGCCGCTGCCGTTGTTGGCGACGCTGGTGCTCGGCGCCCTGCCGCTCGAGTTGTTCGGCAGCGACGCGCAGCGGCAGCGCTGGCTGCCGGGCGTGGCGGCGGGCGACGTCATCCTCAGCATGGCGTTGAGCGAGAGCGGCGTCGACGACGCCAGCGTCATTCGCGCCACGGCGACGCGCGACGGCGCGCACTGGCGGCTGGACGGGGTGAAGACCTGCGTCCCGGCGGCGCAGCTCGCCGCCCGCATCCTGGTGCCGGCGCGCAGCGGCGAGGCCGCCGTCGGCATGTTCCTGGTCGACCCCAACGGCGCCGGCGTGCACCTGGCGCCGGACGTCGCCACCAACGGCGAGCCGCTCTTCGAGCTGACGTTGAGCGGCGCGGTGGTGGGCGCCGACGACGTCGTCGGCGACCCGCACGGCGGCGGCGCCATCCACGCCTGGACGCTGCAGCGCGCCCTGGCGGCGATGTGCGTCACCAACTCCGGCGTCGCCGACGCGGCGCTGCGCATGACCGCCGGCTACCTGACGACGCGCAAGCAGTTCGGTAAGCCGCTGGCGACCTTTCAGGCCGTCGCGCAGCGCGCCGCCGACGCCTACATCCAGGTCGAGGGCATGCGCTGGACCGCCTGGCAGGCGGCGTGGAAACTCGCCCAGGGCATGCCCGCCGGCGAGGACGTCGCCGTCGCCAAGTTCTGGGCCGGCGAAGGCGGCCACTTCACCACCTTCGCCGCGCAGCATCTGCACGGCGGCATGGGCCTCGACCTCGACTACCCGGTGCACCGCTATTTCCTGTGGTCGAAGGCGATCGAGATGTCGCTCGGCAGCGCCTCGCACCACCTGGCGGCGCTCGGCGCCGCGATGGCGCGGGCCGACGCCTACAACGTCTGAACCGCCGCTGCGCTACGGCCCCCATCGGACCAAAGTTCGACTCGGCAACCCGCCGCGATCGCGATAGCTACGCGTCCGTTGCCGTTTATCGGGCACGTGGTGATGTGGTGCCGGAGATGTGAGGGAGAGTCGATGAACAATACCCGTGCCTGGACCCTGGCGGCTTTTCTGGCGCTGAGCTTGGCGTTCGGCTCGCTCTTCGACACCAGCCAGGCCGGCCCAATCATCATACTCGGATGCCAGAACAACTCGGCCTGCGGCTGCACCCCGGAGCAGGAGGCGCTGAACTGCTCGGCGGAGTCCGGCGCCGGCGGTTTCTGCCAAGAGGTGAACCAAACTCAGTTCAGTCGATGCCAGTGCAACCCCGGCTTCGGCGACCCGTCCTGTGGTAGCCCGACTGGGGCCTGCTGCGGCGGCTTGTCGCCCTGCGCCTCGGCACCTGGCAGCGCCGCCGGCTGCGCCGCAGTCGACTGCAGGGAGGTGACGCAGCTCGACTGTACGCTGGGCGCCGGCACCTACGCCGGCGACGGCACGAACTGCACTTCCGGAATCTGCGATGCCTCCACCCCTACCGCGACGGCGACCGCCACCGCGACGCAGACGCAGACGCCGGTGGCGCAGGGCGGCGATTGTACCGACGTCTCGCAATGCGCGCCGGGGCTGTTCTGCAGCGACGCCATATGCTGCGACACCGCCTGCGCCGGCTCCGGCCAGAACTGCGACCTCCCCGGCCAGGCGGGCACCTGCGCGACGGCGCCGGCGCAGGCCCCGACGGCTTCGGGCTATACGCTGGTGGCCATGCTCGGTCTGCTGGTGCTCACTGGCCTGCTCGGTATCCGCGCCGCACGCAGATAGCCGCACGGGGGCGACGGAGAGCGCGGCGCTGGCCGCGCCCTCCGTCGCCCTACCGCAGCCCGAAGTCCCAGCCGCGCCCCTGCTTGTAGTCGCGCAGGATGAGGCGGGCGACGCTGACTCGGTGCACCTCATCCGGGCCGTCGTAGATGCGCGCCAAGCGGGCGGCGCGGTACATGCGCTCGAGCGGCGTGTCGCCGCTGACGCCCTTGGCGCCGAAGACCTGGATGGCACGGTCGATGGCGTTGTGCAGCATCTGCGCGCCGACGACCTTGATGATGCCGATCTCGACGCGCGCCGGGTCGCCCTGATCGATCTTGTGCGCCGCGTCGAGGGTCAGCAGGCGGCAGGCCTGGATCTCGGCGGCGGTCTCGAAGACCATCTGCTGCACCTGCTGCTTGTCGGCCAGCGGGCCGCCGAAAGCGACGCGAGTGTTGGCGCGCTCGCACATCAGGTCGAAGGCGCGTTGCGCCTGCCCGAGCCAGCGCATGCAGTGGAAGATGCGCCCCGGCCCGAGGCGCTGCTGGGCGATGAGGAAGCCGGCGCCGCGCGCCCCGAGCAGGTTCTGGCGCGGCACGCGCACGTCCTCGAAGGCCACTTCGCAGTGGCCGCCCCATATGCCCATCACCGGCACCTCGCGCACGATGCGGTAGCCGGGCGTGTCGGTCGGCACGACGATCATGCTGAACGCCGCGTGCGGCGCCGCCGTGGGCTCGGTGCGCGCCATCACCGTGGTGTAGGCGGCGACGTTGGCGCCGGTGGTGAACCACTTGCGGCCGCTGATCACCCAGTCGTCGCCGTCGAGGCGGGCGCTGGTCTGCAGCTGCGTCGGATCTGAACTCGCCACGTCCGGCTCGGTCATCGCGAAGCTCGGGAACACCACGCCCGCCACCAACGGCGCCAGGTAGCGGTCGCGCCACTCCGGCGAGGCGTGCAGGTTGAGCATGATCGAGTCCTGCAGCGAGTGCGTGCCGAGCGCCACCATCGCCGCCTCGGAGCGGCCGACGATCTCGTTGACGTAGACGTAGTCGAGAAACGGCAGCCCCTGGCCGCCGATCTCCTTGGGATGGCCGAGGGCCCACAGGCCAGCCGCCTTGGCCTCGTCCATCAGGCGCCGCATCAGCGCCCGCGCCGCGTCGCCGCGCTCGTCGAGCTGCGTCTCGACCGGGTAGATGCGCTCCTCGATGAACTGCCGCACGCGCGCGCGCAGCGCTCGGATGTGCTCGGGGACCTCGAAGCTCATGCGGCTCAGAGAGCACACCCGCTCTCGGATGTGGAGCGCGCCACGGCAGCGCCGAGCGAGAGGACCCGCCCCAGCGAAACCCAGCCCCGCGTCGGCTGCCGGCTCCGCCGTGCGCGAGGTCGTGGCCCGGGCTGGCCCCCGCGGCCGGCGCGACACCGGCCGCCGTCGGGCGGCCGCGCTATTTCGCCTCGGCTGACCTGCTGCGCCGAGTGTTCGCCATCGACATTCTGGCGTGCCCCGACTGCGGCGGGCGGCTGCGCTCGCTGGCGACCATCGAGGAGCGGGCGGTGGTCGAGCAGGTCCTGGCGCACCTCGGGTTGCCCGCCGATCCGCCGCCGCCCTCGGCCGCGCCCACGCCCGAGTGGCTCCCGGGCGCGCGCGCGGCGGCGGGAGGTTGGTCGGCGGCGGCACGCAAGACTTTCCGTTTCCGGGCCGGCTCCTCAACCCCGGCAAGTGCGGCTACGGCCTGACCAAGCGGCGCGCCACCTCGCGATAGATCTCGGCCCGCTCGCGTTTGCCGATTCCGATGATCAGAACCACCAGTCGATTGTTCTCGACCTCGTAGACGATGCGGTAGCTCTTCTTGCCGAAGTACAGCTTGCGAAACCCACTCAAGTCGACGCCCATGCGATTGCCCAAGGGCTCGCCCAACTCGGGATGCAAGGCGAGCTTGTCGATCTGCTTGGCGACGATTCGCTTGAGTGAGCCATCGAGGGCTTCGAGCTCGCGGGCCGCTTCGGGGAGAAACTCGACCCTATAGGCCATGCTTGGATTTGAGAGCTGCCCAAGTGACTCGCTTGCCGCGGTCGTGCTTCTTGCGCTCCACGATGTCGAGGGCGGTGAGCAAATGCTCCAGGTCCTCGACCAGCTCCTCGTACTCCTCGATGGGAAGCACGACCGCGTCGAGGCGATTGTTGCGCGACAGCACCACGCGTCCCTTACTGCGTGCCTGGTTTAGAATATCCCCGAGCTGCTTGGCGGCGCGCGATGATGAGACGATCTCGTCTCGACGATAGGCGGTGTCCATTTGGCTCCTCTCTCAGTACGGTGGATACTGCGTCAATCTGTGCGGATTCTCAACTGGCCATGCGACCGTGCGACTCGCCTTCGCGGCCCGCCGATCGCGCGATTCGCCCCCCTCGTCCCGCCTGCCTTGGCGTCGGTCATCAATCTGGACAACCTGCACACGTTCCCCAAGAACCAGCTCACCAAACGGGCCGTTTCGTTGCCATCCGGGCGCGCGCAGGAGATCAAGCGGTCGCTTGGGCATGCGCTCGGCTGGGCGGAGCTGGCGGCGCGCTGAGCCCGACTGTGCCACTGGCGGCAGTCATTCTCACACTGAGTGCACTAACCAGCGCTTGCCGATGTGCTCGATATCGCGCTGCCGGAAGATGCTGCGCGACAGGCGGAAGGCATCGGCATGCGTGGCCAGGCCAAACCAGCTCGCCACCGAGGCGCGCGCGGTGGCCCGGTCGATCGCTCCGGCGGCGAGTCGCCGCTCGAGCGCCGGCAGCCTCCGCCACAGTCTGCGTGCGCTTCGCCGGCGCAGCCGCGACCGCCCGCCCGCGTGGTGAACGTAGCCCAGCAGGTCACAGGGCTCGCCGACGGGCGCAACCACTCAGCCCTCCGGCTCGACGCGTCCCAGTGCTTCGTCGGTGGCCAGTTCGAGTTCCGCTATCTCCGTGTCCGTCAAGGTTCGAATGCGGTCACGGAAACAAGATTTCGGAACGGCTCGCATCTGAAAAGCCAGCGCCACTGACGGCTCCGCTCGCCCAGCCTCGGTCGCCTCGATGAACGCGGTGCCGGCGAGTCGCGCTCGCTCGAGGTTCGTCGTCAACGGAACCACCAGTACGGACTGAAGAGCCCGGGTCAGGGTGTCGCTCTGTCAGACGACGACGGGACGCCGACCCGTTTGCTCCCGAGGCCGGTATGGGCCGAGGTCGGCCCACCAGATCTCGCCTCGCTTCAACGCCGGTCCTCACGATCGAGAGCCGCGGCCCAGTCGCCAAGACCTTGCTCCGCCAGTTTCTGGTCTTCGCTGCCGCTGAGCTTCGACAGACGATCGAGATCCCAGCGCGCCGGATCTGGACGTCGAACGACGACGATTCCGACGCGCTCTCGAGGTTCTCGAAGAGCGCCTTCACGGGTGCGCGAGTGCCGTTGAACAGCCAGAGACCGCTCACCTTGCCCGGCACGCGCTCGACAGCAGGGCATTCACGCCAATCGAGCATGGCTCGAAGATACGCCCGCTGCGACGGGTGCGCGCGAGAAATCCTCGTCGCCTTCTCGTGCAAGGGGCGCATCTGTCCGTCGTGCTGCGGCCGGCGCGTGGGCGCGCTCGCCGCGCACCTGGTCGACGGCGTCCGCGGCGGCCTGCCGGTTCGCCAGTGGGTTTTGGCGCTCCAACTCCGCCTGCGTTATCGGCTGGTCTACGACCACCGCCTCTGCCGCGCCGTGCTGGGCGTGTTCGTGCGGGCGCTACTCGGGTTCGAGCAGCGCCGGGCGCGCGGGCTGGGGGTGCGGGCCGGGCTGGGGCGGTGACGGCGATGCAGCGCTGCGGGTCGGCACTGAATGCCAACCCGCATTTCCACACGCTCGTGGCCGAGGGCGTCTTCGCGGAGCCGCCCGACGGGTCGCAGCGCTTCGTGCCGCTGCGCGAGCCGCCGAGCGACGTCGAGGTGGCGCGCCTGCTGGCGGCGGTGCGCGGGCGGATCATCCGCCTGCTGCGGCGCCACGACATCGACTTGGAGGGCAAGCTGGAGTCGACGCCGGACGGCAAAGTCTTGCTGCGCCTGCGCCGGCCGTGGCGCGACGGCATGCAGGCAATCCGATTCGAACCGTCCGAGTTTCTCGAGAAGCTCGCGGTCGTCATTCCACGCCCGCGCATCAACCTGCTCCTCTACCACGGCGCCTTCGCCCCGCGTGGGTGCTGCCACCGCGGCCCGGTCGTCGTCGAGAACGCGCCGCGCCGGGCGGCCGCGCTATTCCGCCTCGGCTGACCTGCTGCGCCGAGTGTTCGCCATCGACATTCTGGCGTGCCCCGACTGCGGCGGGCGGCTGCGCCTGCTGGCGACGATCGAGGAGCGGGCGGTGGTCGAGCAGGTCCTGGCGCACCTCGGGTTGCCCGCCGATCCGCCGCCGCCCTCGGCCGCGCGCACGCCCGAGTGGCCCCCGGGCGTGCGCGCGGCAGCCGATCACGAAGACCACGCGGGCGCCGACTGGGTCGACTGAGCGCCCAGCTTCCACCGCGCACCCCATTTAGGCTGCATGGCCGCACTGGCTGCGCTCCGCTACGCCCGGACCAGTCCCTGATCCGCCGTTGCGCGCGGTGGACACCATCCGGCGGTTCGCTCTACGGTCGCTGGCGTGGGGGCGAGGGGAAGCGTGACCCATGCGGACCGCGCCGCGGAGGCGCCGATAACTGGCATTCTGTCAACAACTCCAGCGTGTCCCGGCTATCCGACCGGTGCCGCGGCCACCCGCGTCACAGACCTGGAGTCGGTTCGCCTCGCACGCTAAAGGACTGCACATGTTCGTGATCCGCCTCGGGTCGACGCTGTTCTGGGTGTTCCTGACCGTCAGCTCGATCCTGCTCTTCCCGGTCGCCGTGCTCATCTGGGCCTCGACCGTGTTGATCGACCGCCGGCTGGTCCTGCTGCACCGCTTCACCTGCTTCTGGGCGGCGCTGTACTCCTGGTTCAACCCAGTGTGGCAGGTGCGCGTCGCGGGGCGCGAGAAGATCGACCCCAACGCCGCCTACGTCATGGTGGCCAACCACCAATCGCTGCTCGACATCCTGGTGCTCTTCCGCCTGTTCACGCACTTCAAGTGGGTCTCCAAGATCGAGAACTTCCGCATCCCGTGCATCGGTTGGAACATGCGCCTGAACCGCTACGTCGAGCTGGTGCGCGGCGACAAAGAGAGCATCGAGAACATGCTGGTCGCCTGCGAGACGACGCTGCGCGAGGGCAGCTCGATCATGATGTTCCCCGAGGGCACGCGGTCGGACGACGGGCGGCTGAAGGCCTTCAAGCACGGCGCCTTCACGTTGGCGCACCGCGTCGGCGCACCGATCCTGCCGATCGTCGTCGAGGGCACCGCGGCGGCCCTGCCCAAGCGCGGCTTCCTGTTACAGGGGCGGCACGCGATCACCATCCGCGTCCTCGACGCCATCCCGTCTGCGCGCGTCGCGTCGCTGTCGGTCGAGGCGCTGACCGAACATGTGCGCGACATCATCGCCCGCGAACTCGGCGAACGCCCCGCCGCCCCCAGCGCCGCCGCGGTCGCCAGCCGCCGCGCCTGACTGCCGCCGCGCCTGACGGCCGCCGCGCCTGACGGCCGCAGGCGGCGCCTGCGTGGCACCGCCCGGCGCTTCCCTGCGGATTCGCCCCCCTGTTGCCTTACCCCCCCGCCCTCGTTAGAAAGCTAATCAATACCAATTTGGTCCCCTATCCATGATTCGCATCAGTCGCCTCACCGACTACGGCATCGTCCTGCTCGCCCACATGGCCGGGCACCCGCAGCGCGTGCACACCGCCGCCGAGGCGGCGGCCGAGGCGCGCCTGCCGCTGCCGACGGTCAGCAAGCTGCTGCGCGCTCTCGCCAAAGCCGGCCTGCTCGCCTCGCAGCGCGGCGTCAAGGGCGGCTACGGCCTGGCGCATCCGCCGGCGCAGATCACCGTCGCGCGCATCGTCACCGCCCTCGAAGGGCCGATCGCCATCACCGCCTGCACCACCGGCGGACCGTCCGACTGCGCGCACGAGCGTCGCTGCCCGGTGCGCGGACACTGGAGCCTGATCAACCTCGCCGTGCGCGAGGCCCTGGAAAGCATCACCCTCGCCGACCTCGCCAGCCAGCCGCGCCCGATCCGCCTGCCGACCCTGTCCGCCAAGTCTGCGCTAGACGCGGCGGCGCAGCCGCCGCCACGTCCGGATCCGGCCCGCCAGGAGCGCCGCTGATGTCCACCGCCGCCCCGAAGATCGAAGACCTGATCAATCGCGACTACGATGCCGGCTTCGTCACCGACATCGACGCCGAATCGATCCCGCCCGGCCTCAGCGAGGACGTCGTGCGCCTCATTTCGGCCAAGAAGCAGGAGCCGGCGTTCCTGCTCGACTGGCGCCTGAAGGCCTTCCGCCACTGGCTCACGATGACCGAACCGCACTGGCAGAACGTGCGCTACGCGCCGATCGACTACCAGGACATCACCTACTACTCGGCGCCGAAGTCGGCCGGCGACGGACCGAAGAGCCTCGACGAGGTCGACCCGGCGCTGCTCGAGACCTACGAGAAGCTCGGCATCCCGATGCGCGAGCGCGAGTTGCTCGCCGGCGTCGCCGTCGACGCCGTCTTCGACAGCGTCTCGGTCGCCACCACCTTCAAGAGCAAGCTTGCCGAGCAGGGCATCATCTTCGGCTCCTTCTCCGAGGCGGTGCGGGAGCACCCCGAGCTGATCCAGCGCTACCTCGGGTCGGTGGTGCCGACCAGCGACAACTACTTCGCCGCCCTCAACTCCGCCGTCTTCAGCGACGGCTCGTTCTGCTACATCCCCAAGGGCGTCCGCTGCCCGATGGAGCTGTCGACGTACTTCCGCATCAACGCCGCCAAGACCGGCCAGTTCGAGCGGACGCTGATCATCGCCGACGAGGGCAGCACGGTCAGCTACCTCGAGGGCTGCACGGCGCCGATGCGCGACGAGAACCAGCTGCACGCGGCAGTCGTCGAGCTGGTCGCGCACCGCGGCGCGACGATCAAGTACTCGACGGTACAGAACTGGTACCCAGGCGACAAGGACGGCAAGGGCGGCATCTACAACTTCGTCACCAAGCGCGGCGTCTGCGACGCCGGCGCGAAGATCTCCTGGACACAGGTCGAGACCGGCTCGGCCATCACCTGGAAGTACCCGAGCGTCATCCTCAAGGGCGACGACTCGGTCGGCGAGTTCTACTCGGTGGCGCTCACCAACCACTACCAACAGGCCGACACCGGCACGAAGATGATCCACATCGGCCGCAACACCAAGAGCACCATCCTCTCGAAGGGCATCTCCGCCGGCCGCGGCCAGAACTCCTACCGCGGCCTGGTGAAGGTGATGAAGAGCGCCGTCGGGGCGCGCAACTACACCCAGTGCGACTCGCTGCTGATCGGCGACCGCTGTGGCGCCCACACCTTCCCCTACATGGAGGTGCGCAACGCCTCGGCGACCGTCGAACACGAGGCGACGACCGCCAAGATCAGCGACGACCAGCTCTTCTACTGCCGCCAGCGCGGCCTGTCGGCGGAGGATGCGGTGTCGCTGATCGTCAGCGGCTTCTGCAAACAGGTGTTCAAGGAGCTGCCGATGGAGTTCGCCGTCGAGGCGCAGAAGCTCCTCGGCGTCAGCCTCGAGGGCAGCGTCGGATGAACCTCTTTTCAGGGAACCCATGCGAATGACTGACGTGATTCTGCAGATCGAGGACCTGCACGCGACGGTGGCCGGCACGCAGATCCTGCGCGGCATCGACCTGACGGTGCGGCGCGGCGAGGTGCACGCGATCATGGGGCCGAACGGCTCCGGCAAGAGCACCCTCTGCAACGTCCTGGCGGGGCGCGACGGCTATGTCGTGACGGCCGGACGCGTGCGCTACGAAGGGCGCGACCTGCTGGCGATGGCGCCCGAGGAACGCGCCCGCGAGGGGGTCTTCCTCGCCTTCCAGTACCCGGTCGAGATCCCCGGCGTCGGCAACGCGTACTTTCTGCGCACCGCCCTGAACGCCGTGCGCAAGCATCGCGGCCTCGAGCCGGTGGACGCGATGGACTTCCTGGCCCTCATCAAGACCAAGATGGAGATGGTCGACCTCGACCCCAAGTTCCTCTCCCGGTCGGTCAACGAAGGCTTCTCGGGCGGCGAGAAGAAGCGCAACGAGATCCTGCAGATGGCGGTGCTCGAACCGCGCCTGGCGATCCTCGACGAGACCGACTCGGGGCTCGACATCGACGCCCTGAAGGTCGTCGCCGACGGCGTCAACGCGCTGCGCACCGTCGAGCACGCGGTCGTCGCCGTCACCCACTATCAACGCCTTCTCACCTACCTGGTGCCCGACTTCGTGCACGTCCTGGCGCAGGGCCGCATCGTCAAGAGCGGCGACAAGAGCCTCGCCGCCGAACTCGAGCTGAGCGGCTACGCGGGCATCGCCGCCGCCGGAGCCGCATGAGCGACCCCGCCGCCCTCGACCGCCTGTTGGCCCTGGCGCGGCCGCTGCCTGCCGGCGCGCCCGCCTTCGCCGGCGCCCTGCGCGCGCGCGGCCGCGCGCGCTTCGCGGCGCTCGGCTTCCCGACGACGCGCAGCGAGGACTGGAAATACACCAACCTCACTCCGCTGGCGCGCCAGACCTTCGCGGCGGCGCCGGCCGCCAACGGCGCCGCCGCGGCGCTGGTCGCCGGCGCCCGCCTCGGCGCGGGCATCGAGCTGGTGTTCGTCAACGGCCGCTACGCCGCCGACCTGTCCACGCCGGGCGCCCTGCCCGCCGGCGTCGTCGTCGCCAGCCTCGCCGCGACCCTGACCGAGCAGCCGGGCCGGCTCGAACCGCACCTCGGCCGCCTCGCCGATCTCGAGGCCGACGGCATGGCGGCGCTCAACAGCGCCTGCGTCGAGGACGGCGCGGTGGTGCTACTGCCCGACGGCGTCGCGCTCGACGCGCCGGTGCACTGCCTGTTCGTCTCGACGCCGTGCGACGCGCCGACGGTCAGCCACCCACGCACGCTGATCGTCGCCGGCGCCGGCAGCCGCGCCACCGTCATCGAACACTACGTCGGCGCCGGCGTGTACTGGACCAACGCCGTCACCGAGATCGCCCTCGGCGCCGGCGCCGACCTCACCCACCACCGGGTGCAGGGCGAGGACGTACGCGCCTTCCACCTCGCGGCGCTCGCCGCCGCGCAGGGCGCGGACAGCCACTTCACCTCGCACGCCGTGTCGTTCGGGGCGGCGCTGTCGCGCGGCGACCTGGCGACGCGCTTCGAGGCCGCCGGCGCCGCCTGCCGCTTCGACGGCCTCTACCTCGCCGACGGCGCCCAGCACGTCGACCACCACACCACCATCGACCACCGCCAGCCGCGCGGCGTCAGCCGCGAGCTGTACAAGGGCATCCTCGCCGGCCGCGCCAGCGGCGTCTTCAACGGCAAGGTCCTGGTGCGGCCGGACGCGCAGCAGACCGACGCCCAGCAGATGAACCGCACCCTGCTGCTCAGCGACGATGCCCAGATCGACACCAAGCCGCAGCTCGAGATCTTCGCCGACGACGTCAAGTGCAGCCACGGCGCCACCATCGGCCAGCTCGACGAGGCCGCGATCTTCTACCTGCGCGGCCGCGGCATCGGCGCCGCCGACGCGCGCCGCCTGCTCATCCACGCCTTCGCCAACGAACTGGTGGAGCGCGTCGCCGTGGCACCGCTGCGCCGCCAACTCGAAACCGCCCTGGCGGCGCGCCTGCCGGCGATGACGGGAGCGACAGCATGAGACACGCCGACAACACGGCGACCCGCCCGCAGCCGGCGCCGTTCGACGTCATGGGCCTGCGCGCCGACTTTCCCATCCTCGCCCAGCAGGTGCACGGCAAGCCGCTCGTCTATCTCGACAACGCCGCCTCGACGCAGAAGCCGAACCAGGTGCTCGACGCGATGCGGCGCTTCGACACGCACGATTACGCCAACATCCATCGCGGCGTGCACTCGCTCAGCCAGCGCGCCACGGTCGCCTTCGAGGCGGCGCGCGACGCCGTGCGCGACTTCCTCAACGCCGCCGACCGTAAGGAAATCATCTTCACCCGCGGGACGACGGAGAGCATCAACCTGGTGGCGCAGAGTTACGCGCGCCACGCCTGCCAGCTCGGAGACGAGATCGTCGTCTCGGCGATGGAGCACCACTCGAACATCGTTCCCTGGCAGATGGTGTGTCGCGAGCGCGGCGCGGTGCTGCGCGTCATCCCGATGAACGACGCCGGCGAGCTCGACCTGGCGGCCTACGCGGCCCTGCTCGGCCCGCGCAGCCGCCTGGTCGCCCTAGTGCATGTCTCGAACGCGCTCGGCACCATCAATCCGGTGGCGGAGATGATCGCCTTGGCGCGCGCGCGTGGCATTCCAGTACTCCTCGACGGCGCCCAGGCGGTGCCGCACCTGCCGGTCGACGTGCAGGCGCTCGACTGCGACTTCTACGCCTTCTCGAGCCACAAGCTGTACGGCCCGAGCGGCGTCGGCGTGCTCTACGGCAAGGCGGCGCTGCTCGACGCCATGCCGCCCTACCAGGGCGGCGGCGAGATGATCAGCGCCGTGACCTTCGAGAAGACCTTCTACAAAGGGCTGCCAGCGAAGTTCGAGGCCGGGACGCCGAACATCACCGGCGTCGTCGGCCTCGGCGCCGCGATCGACTACGTCAACGGCGTCGGCCTAGCCGCCATGGGCGCATGGGAGCAGGAGCTCCTGGTGTACGCGACGGCTCGCCTGGCCGAGATCCCGCAGGTGCGCTTCATCGGCACGGCGCGCGAGAAGGCGGGCGTCATCTCCTTCGTGCTCGCGGGCGTCCACCCGCACGACATCGGCACCATCCTCGATCGCGAGGGCGTCGCCGTGCGCGCCGGCCACCACTGCGCCCAGCCGGTGATGCAGCGCTTCCAGGTGCCGGCGACGACGCGCGCGTCGTTCGCCTTCTACAACACCACCGCGGAGGTCGACGCGCTGGTCGCCGGCGTCCGCACCGTGCTCGAGGTGTTTGCGTGAACGAGGAACTGCGCGACCTGTACCAAGACGTCATCATCGAGCACAGCAAGCGGCCGCGGAATTTCCACGTCATCGCCGACGGCCACAAGGCCGACGGCTACAACCCGCTGTGCGGCGACACCGTCACCGTCTACCTAGCGCTCGACGGCGAGCGCGTACGCGACTGCGCCTTCCAGGGGCAGGGCTGCGCCATCTCCACCGCCGCCGCCTCGGTGATGACAGAGACCCTCAAGGGCAAGACGCGCGCCGAGGCCGAGGCGATCTTCCAGCGCTACCATGACGTCGTCACTGGCCGGGCCAGCGCCGACGCCGAGGCGCTCGGCAAGCTCGCCGTCTTCGGCGGCGTCAGCGAGTTTCCCGCCCGCGTCAAGTGCGCCACCCTGTGCTGGCACACCGCGCGCGCCGCGCTCGACGGCCGCGAAGAGCCGGTGTCGACGGAATGAAGTCCCTTTCACACGCAGCAGCGGAGAAGCGGAGAGAGCCCTTTCGCAGGCACCCTCCGTTTCTCCGTTGCTGCGTGTGCGGAAATCAGAGGACAGCATGGCGTTTGAAGAAGTAACGATCAGTCGCGAGGTGTCGGTGGTGATGATCCCGCAGGGGGTGACGACGACGCTGCAGGCGGGGACGCCGGCGGTGATCACGCAGTCGCTGGGCGACAGCTACACCCTGCAGGTGCCGTCGTTCGGCGGCCTGTACCGGCTGGCGGGGCGCGATGCCGACGCGATTGGCAAGGCGGTGGCGAGCGGCACCGACGCGGCTTGCGTCGACGCCAACGCCCCGGTGAGCGAGGAGCAGGTGTACCGCGAGCTGCGCCAGGTCTTCGACCCGGAAATCCCGGTGAACATCGTCGATCTCGGCCTCATCTACGACCTGCATATCCAGGTGCTCGAGACCGGCGGTACCCGCGTGGCGGTGAAGATGACCCTGACCGCGCCCGGCTGCGGAATGGGCGACGTCATCGCCCAGGACGCGCGCAGCCGCATCGACACCATCGCCGGCGTGCGCGAGGCCGACGTGCAGGTGGTCTTCGACCCGCCCTGGAATCAGGGCATGATGACCGAGGCCGCGCGCCTCGAGCTCGGCATGCTCTAGGGCGCTGGGCGCCCGACCTGCGCCTCAGGCCGGCGCCCAGACCGGCAACGTCGCGTCGTCGGTGAGTCGCGTGAAGACGACGCGCACCGGCAGGCCGAAGCGCATCGCCTGCGGCGTCGTCTCCACCATGTAGCCGACCAGGCGCGGCCCTTCCTCCAGCTGCACGACGACCAGGATGTGCGGCAGCTGCGCGGCGAAGGCGGGCAGGAACGGGGCGTACGCGACGACGTAGGTGTACACCTCGCCGCGGCCGCTCGCCTCGATCCACTCCAGGCGGCCGCCCTTCCAGTAGGCGGGCTTCGGCGGCCAGTGGACGCGGCCGGTTGCGCGGTCGCGCTGCACCAGCAGGCGACCGGCCCGACAGCCGTCCCAGAACGGCGCCATGACCGGATCGGCGGTGTCGGGCAGCGGATAGTCGGGATGGAGGGTCACGATATCACTCCCCGCGCACCACCATGGCGCTGGTCGCCACGCCCGAGGCGCCGGTGACCAGCGTCGCCTTGCAGTCGGGCACCTGGTTCACCGAGGTGCCGCGGATCTGGCGCACCGCCTCGAGGATGAGATTGAAGCCGTGCACATAGGCCTCGGACAGCCCGCCGCCGGAAGTGAGCAGCGGCAGCGCGCCGCCGAGCGCGATGCGCCCGCCCTCGGTGAACGGCCCGCCCTCGCCGCGCTTGCAGAAGCCGTAGTCCTCGAGCCCCATGATCACCAGCGGCGTGAAGGCATCGTAGATCTGCGCGCAGTCCATGTCGCGCGGTTGCAGTTCGCTGCGCGCCCACAGCAACTCGGCGCACGGCACCGACGTCGTGCGCATGTCGGGCGTGTTGTAGTTCGCCAGGTGCACCGGGTTGGGACCCGAGGCCTGGGCGACGGAGTGGATCAGGACCGGCTTCTGCTTCAGGTCGCGCGCCCGCTCCATCGAGGTGACGACGCAGGCGAGCGCGCCGTCGGTCTCCAGGCAGCAGTCGAACAGCGTCAGCGGGTAGCCGATGACGCGCCCGGCGAGATACCCCGCCATGTCGAGCGGGCGGTCGCGCATCATCGCCTCGGGGTTGCGCTGCGCGTGCGCCCGGGCGGCGATCGCGACGTTGCCCAGGTGCTCGCGGGTGGTGCCGAACTCGTGCATGTGGCGGTGCGCCCACATGCCGATCACGTCGACCGGGCGGATCAGGCCCCACGGCACGTGCAGGCCCTTGTCGTCGATCATGCGGCCCTTTTCCTGCGACCAGGGCCGCGAGGTCTTGGCGCCGCGGTTGCGCGCCCGGTGGCAGACGACCACCTCGGCGAGGCCGCTGGCGATGGCCGCGCAGGCATGCATGACCGTCGCGCAGGAGGCGCCGCCGCCGTACGAGATCTTGTCCCACCAGCGCAGGTTCTCGACGCCGAGGCGGCGGGCGATGGACACCTCGTGCGTGTGCTCCATCTCGAACATCGACATGCCGTCGACGTCCTCGGCCTGCAGCCCGGCGTCGTCGAGGGCGCGCTGGATCGCCTCCACCGCCGTGTCGCCGATCGGCCGCCCGATGTCCTTGGCAAACGGCAGGTGGCCGATGCCGACGATGGCGACGCGGTCGCGGATGCGGGCGAAGAGGTCGCGGTCGATCGGGTCCGTCACCGGTCCTGCTTAGCCGAATGCCAAAAGACTTTCACCACGCAGACACGGAGCGCGGCGGATCCGGTCCGTCTCCGTGCCGCCGTAGTGACGACTTCCTTCGCGGCAGCTCAGTGCCCGTCGACGACGGTGTCGAGCGCCTCGAGCAACTCGACGCCGCTGTGGCGGAGTTGGCGCAGGACGCCGGACTGGTCGGTCGTGACGCCGCCGAACTGGCCATCGAGGAGCAGCTCGGAGTAGCCGATGATGACGTCGAGGGGAACGCGGAAGCGATGCGAGAGCGACGCGATCAGCTCGCTCTTGAAGCGCGTCGTCTGCTGCAGCTCCTCCGCCAGGCGGGCGTTCTCGAGCGCCAGCGCGGCGAGGTCGGCGATGCCCTGCGCCACCTGCGCCTGCTCGTCGGCGAAGTGGCGACCGCCGCCGCCGATGCCGGCCACCAGCAGCCCGAGTTCAGCGCCGTTGCGCTGCAGGGGTACCAGCAGGCAGCGGCTCAGGCCGTGCTTGTACTCGGCCGGCGCGCTGAACAGCTCGCGCGCGTCGACGGCGACGCCGGCATGGCCGTTGCGGCGCGCCAGCAGCTGCACGATGCGGGTGCGCGGCAGGCGCGCGTCGCGCGGCGGCGCGACGTGCTGGCGCAGGGCGCCGTGCGCGGCGACGGGCACGTACACATCGGTGGCCGGTTGCCACACCCAGGCCTGGCCGACGTCGCAGCCGATCACCTCGACGATCAGCTGGCAGCAGCCGCGCACCAGGTCGGGCAGCTGCCCCTGCGCCAGCTCGATCGGCGCGCGCGAGGCGTCCAGCGCGCGCAGGTCGATGACCCCGTTGATCACCGCCAACAGCTCGCGGGCGCCCTGATCCATGCGCTGCAGGGTGTCGAGCTGCTCGCGGTTGAGGAAGCCGAAGGCGCCCTCGAGCAGCAGGTCGGTGTAGCCCATGATGACATGCAGCGGCGTGCGCAGGTCGTAGGACATGCCGGCGACGAGATCGGAGCGGCCGCGCTGCACCTCGTCGAGCGCCGCCAGCAGGCGTTCGTTCTCCTGCGCGATGGCCGGCAGCTTCATGACGAACCAGGCGCCGTGGTCGCGCGAGGCGTCGATGTCGATGCGCCCGCCGTGCGCCGCGAGGATGGCGTGGGCGCTCGCCAGGTCCGCCTCGCTGCCGCGATCGGTCATCGCCGCGTCGGAATGGCCGAGCAGCGCCTCGTTGTCCTCGTCACTCAGGCGCGGGCCGTCGTTGCCGATGGTCAGCGTCAGCCAGTCGCCGTCGATGCCCGTGCGGCAGAGGATGAGGCCGCCGCGGCGCGAGTGTTTGACGGCGTGGCGCAGAACGCGGCCGATGCCGAACTCGAGCTGGGCGCGGTCGGCCCAGGACAGCGGCAGGCCGGGGTCGAGATCCAGGCCGGTCCCGATCCGCTTCACCGCCAGGGCGGGCTGATACTGGTCGAGCAGATCGAGCACGACTTTGTTCAGCGACGCCCACTGCGGCAGCAGATGCAGCGTTTCCCTCTCGACGTTCACCCGTTCCACCTACCCGTCTCCGCGCCCGCGTGCGGCTCCCGGCGCTACTTCAAGTGACATGCCAGTCGCTGCACAATGCGCCGGCGAAGAGGACTGGGCGATTTCGACCCCCTGGGGGCGTCGAGACCTGGACGTTCCAGGGAGGAAGTGGCAGCGGAGGCTGATGCGGACGGAGGTGAGACAATGGAGCTCGAAGGCAAAACAGCGTTGGTGACCGGTGCGGGCTCGGGGATCGGCCGGGCGGTGGCGTGGCGCCTGGCGCGCGCCGGGGCGGCGGTAGCGGTGCTCGACCTCGATCGCGACGGCGCCGCGGCCACCGCGGCGGCCATCCTCGGCGGCGGCGGGCGGGCGACGGCGGTGACGGCCGATGTCGCCGACGCGGCGGCGGTGGCGGCGGCGGTGGCCGCGGCGCGGGCGGTGTTGGGACCGCTCGCGGTGCTGGTGAATGTCGCCGGCATCGGCGAGTTCGCCCTGCTCGGTGATCTCAGCGACGCGCGCTGGCGGCGCATGCTCGGCGTCCACCTCGACGGCACCTTCCACTGCACCCGCGCGGCGGTGCCCGACATGACGGCCGCCGGCTGGGGGCGGGTGGTCAACGTCAGCTCGGTGGCCGGCCTGAGCGGCGGCGGCCCGGGCCTGGCGCACTACGCCGCCGCCAAGGGCGGCATCATCGCCTTCAGCAAGGCCCTGGCGCACGAACTCGGCCCGGCCGGGATCACCGTCAATGCCATCGCCCCGGGGCTGATCGACACGCCGATGGCGCGCGACGCGATGGTCTCGGACACCCTCCGTCGGCAGGCGATCGAGGGCGCCCCGGTGCGCCGCATCGGTGTCCCCGACGACATCGCCGCCGCGGTGGCCTATCTCGCCTCCCCGGAGGCGAGCTTCGTCACCGGGCAGGTCCTGAGCCCGAACGGCGGGCGCTACATGTGAGGGGCGGCCGGCACGCGGCGGCGTTTCGTCGCTGGCAAACCGTCAGCCGTAGCGGCCGCCCGAGACGTGGATCGTCTCGCCGGTGATGTAGGCCGCGTCGTCGCTGGCCAGGAAGGCGGCGACGCCGGCGACGTCCTCCGGCGTGCCGAGGCGCGGGATCGGCAGCGTCGGGGCGACGCGCTCGACCAGGCGATCGTAATGCGGCAGCGACGTCACGCCCGGCGTCGCGATGATGCCGGGCGCGATGCAGTTGGCGGTGACGCCGAACTTGCCCACTTCCATCGACAGCGCGCGGGTGAGGCCGATGACGCCGGCCTTCGAGGCCGAGTAGTTCACCTGCCCCTTGTTGCCGAAATGCGCCCGCGAACTCATCGAGATCACCCGCCCCCAGCCCTTCGCCACCATCTGCGGCGTGGCGTACTTGCAGCACAGGAAGGTGGCGCGCAGGTTCAGGTTGACGACCGCGTCCCAGTCCTCGGCGCTCATGTCGCGCAGGAGTTTGTCGCGCGTGATGCCGGCGTTGTTGACGAGGATGTCGAGCGAGCCGAAGGCATCGAGGGCGCGCGCCATCAGGTCGCGCACGACGGCCTCGTCGGTGACGCTGCCGATCACCGCGACGGCGCGACCGCCGCCGCGCTCGATGCGCTCGACCGTCGCGGCCGCCGTCGCCGGGTCCATGTCGTTCACCAACACCGCCGCCCCCTCGGCGGCCAGGCGCAGCGCGATCGCTTCGCCGAGCCCGCGCCCGGCGCCCGTCACGACCGCGGCACGTCCATTCAATCGCATCGCCATTCCTCCCGGCACGAAAGCGGATAGCACAGGACGGACGGACCGGCACCCGTCTGGGAGTGCGGGCGGCTCGCCCGCATCATGAGGAACGGCGTTCGGCGCCGCGCCTTCATTCGAGAGGCGGGCGGGGCCGCCCGCGATCCCGGCCGCTGCCCTCGTGCCGAACCGGTCACGAAAGCGTCTGCGCCGCCACGAACGCGCGCGCCCGTTCGACGAGCACTTGCGCCGCGTCCCAGGCCAACTCGTCGCCCTTGGCGCGCAGCGCCAGGGCCTCGGTGAGCCACCCCACCGGCGCGCCGGCGAGCACCGGCAGCGCCGCGTAGGCCTCGGTGGCGCGCGCGTGCGCCCGCGGCCGCAGCCCGGCTTCGTTCAGGCGCGCCTTGGCGGCGTAAAGCATGGCGTAGAAAGCGCGGCCGGCGGCGATCTCCGCCGCGCCGGCGGCGAGGCCCGCCTCGGCCGCCGCCAGGGCGCGCCGCGTCTTGGCCAGCAGCGTCGCCGTACCGGGCTGCACGGCGCCTACAGCTCCACGACGCGCGCCGCCTGGCCGCCGGCCACGAGCAGGTCGCGCATTCCCGGGTGGCAGGTGAAGAACAGGACCTGGTGTTGGGCCGCCGCTTCGCCGAGCACCGCCGCCATGGCGGCGGCGCGTTCGGGATCGAAGTTGACCAGGACGTCGTCCATGATCAGCGGCAGCGCCGTGCCGCGCCTGGCCAACTCGCCGGCGAGGCCGAGGCGGACCGCCAGATAGAGCTGCTCGGTGGTGCCGCGGCTGAGCTCCCCGCCGGCCTGCTTGCGCAGGCCGCCGCGCTCGACGACGGTCAGCGCCGCGCCGCGTTCGTCCTGGGTGATGCGCTCGTAGCGCCCGGCGGTGACGCCAGCGAAGGCACGCGAGGCCTCGCGCAGGACCGCCGGCTGGCGGGTGCGCTCGAACTCCCGCACCGCCTCGGCGACGAAGCCGGCGGCCGCCGCGAGCAGGCGCCAATCGCGCACGGCATCCTCGAGTTCGGCCGTCAGGGCGCTCCACTCGCCCTCCAGCGTCGGCACCTCGTCCGAGGCCTCGAGCGCCGCCACCGCCGCGGCGCCATCGCGCGCCGCGGCATCGGCGGCGGCGGCGTCGCCTTCGAGCCCCTCGGCCTCGCGCGCCACCGCCGTCAGCCGCCCGCGCAGGAGGTCGGGCTCGGCGGCGCCGATCTCCTCCGCCGCGCCGTCCCAGCCGGCGCGCTCGGCGAGCAGTGCGGCGCGTTCCTCGCCGACTCGAGCCAGCGCCTCGCGCCGCGCCACCGCGGCGCGCCGCGCCGCCAGTTCGTCGCCGTCGCGCACGCCGGCACGCGCCAGCACGGCGGCGACCGCGGCCTCGGCACGCGCCTGCGCCGCGCTGGTGGCGTCGAGCCGCCCGGCCCGCTCGCGCAATTCGGCCGTCAGCGCGGCGCGGCGGGCGCGACGCGGCGCCTCCGCCTGCAGCCGGGTGCGCAGCGCCACGACGACGTCGGCCAGCTCGGCGCCGCCGCCCGCGCGCGCCGCCGGATCGCCGGCGCGGTCGAGCACGGCACGGGCGCGCGCCTCCCAGGCGGCGACCATCGGCGCCAGCTGGCGCAGTTCGCGCTCGGCCGCGTCGCGCGCCAGGAGCGCGCCATGCGCCGCCTGCAGCGACGCAACCCGGTCGAGCACGAGTTGCGGGTCGGCCGCGTCGCCGACGCCGGCGCGCGCCGCCCAGGCGGCCCATTCGGCCTCGGCGGCGTCGCGGACCAGCTCGGCGGCCTGGCGCTCGGCGGCGCGCGCGGCGGCGTGCTCGGTGGCGGAGAGACGCCCCGGTTCGATCTCGGCGAGGCGCGCCCGCGCCGCGGCGCCCTGGACGCGGGCGTCGTCCTCGGCATCGAACAGGCGCGCGCAGGCGTCGAGGTCGGCCGTCGTCGGGCCGCGCGTCAGGCCGAGCGCCTCGCCGTCGCGCGCCATCTGCTCGGCCAGTTCGGCGGCCGCGTGCCAGGCCTGATCGCGCCCGCGCCGCGCCGCCTCGAGTTCGCTGCGCAGAGCGCGCCGCGCCAGTTCGCGCTCGGCGGCGCGCGCCGCCGCGGCGCGGCGCTGCCGGGCGACGTGCAACGCGCCGCCGCCGGTAGCGAGGGCGCTGGCGGCGGCCAGCGCTGCCGGCACCGCGCTGCCCGCCGGCACCCAGGCGGCGAGGGCCAGCGCCGCCGCCGAGCCGCCGCCGAGCAGCGGTGCCAACCACAGCGGCGGCCCGCCGTCCGGCTCCGCGTCGAGGGCGCGCAAGGCCTGCTCGCGTTCCTGCAGCGTCTGCGCCATCGCCTCGCCGCGGACGCGCTTGTCGAGCATGTCCTCGAGCGACTCGCGCAGCGCCGCCAGGGTGCGCCGCTGCGCCTCGGTCACCTGGCGCGCCGGCGGTTCGCGCCCGGGCAGGTCGGCGGCGACGGCATCGGCCCGCTGCTGCACGGCGGCCAGGTGCTGGGCGGCGGCGTCGGCGCGCAACTGCGCCTGTTGGGCGCGCTCCTCGGCGGCCTGCAGGCGCGCCTGCCAGTCGCGCACCTGCTCGCGGTCGATGCCCAGCCGCCCCCATTCGCGCAGCGCCGTCTCGTCGGCGGCCACCGCCAACCGCTGCACCCGCGCATGCAATGTCGCCTCCGCCTCCGCCGCGCGCGCGCGTGCCGCCGGCAGGGTGGCCAACTGGAAGCGATGCAGGGTGAGATCCGCGCACAGCGCGTCGAGGTCGGCGGCGCAGGCGGCGGCGATGTCCTCGTCGGGCAGCGCCGCCAACTGCACCTCGGCGGCGCGCTGTTCCGCCGCCAACGCCTCGGCGGCGCCGCGCGCCGCCTGCGCGGCAGCGTTGGCCTGCTGCAGCTCAGCCTCGCTGCCTGGTGGCGGCGGCGGCGCGTCGCCGAGCGCCGCGTGCTCGGCGCGCGCCGCCTGCAGGGCCTCCCACAGCGGCCGCGCCCGCAGCAGCGCGTCGCCACGTTCGCGTTCCGCCGCCAGCGCGGCACGGCGGTTGCGATAGTCGTCGGCCCGCGCCGCCGCCGCCGCCGCCGCCTGGCGCAGCTCCGGATAGGCGAGCGCGGCGCGCCGCGCCGCCGCGAGGCGCGGACGCAGCCCCTGCAGCGCGGCGATGCGATCGGTGATGGGCGACGGACCCTCGCCATCGAGGCGCGCCGCGGCCTGCGCCTGCAGGGCCGCCAGGGCGCTGCGCGCCGAGCGCCCGGCGCCGGCCAGACTGGCGGAGAAGAGCGCCTCGCGCAGCCCGGCGGCGTCGAGGCCGGCGAGCGACTGCAGGTCGTCGATGCTGAAGGCAAAGACGGCGCGGAACAGTTTCTCGTCGGCGCCGCCGAGCAGGCGGGCGAGATCGGCGGCACCGCCGCCGGAGCCGTCCGGCCGCGTGACCAGCGGCGCGCCGCGGGCGGCGAAGTCGCGCCGCAGCGCGTACTCGCCATCGGCGGCGCGCAGATGCAGGCAGCCGCCGAAGGGCCCCCCGCCGAGCGGCGCGAAGGGCGCCGTGCCGGCGCCGCCGCCAGTGCCGAACAGCATGTGGCGGAGGAACTCCAGCAGGGTGCTCTTGCCGGCCTCGTTGGCGCCGTGCACGACGGTGAGGCCGTCGGGCAGGTCGGCGGTGACGACGTCGCGCAGGACGCCGAACCCCGCGATCTCCCAGCCGCGGATCTTCATGCGCCGCCGTCCGCGGCGTCGCCGAGGGCATCGACCGCCAGCGCCGCCGCCTCGTCCAACAGCGCCTCCGCCTCGCGCGCCTCGAGCATCGCCGTCCAGGCGCCGCGCAAGGGCTCGAAGCGCTGCTGCAGGAAGCGCACGCTGCGCTCCGCATCGGCGGCGAGCACGGCGCGGCGGCGCGCCACCTCGCCGGCGAGATCGTCGGCGGCGGCAGCGAGCGCCGGAGCCGGCGGCGGCCGCACCGCCGCCCACCACAGCGGCGGGTCGAAGCGCTCGGCGTCGCGGCGCAGGGCGGCCAGCAGGCCGGCGCGCGCCGCGGGCTGGCGCAGGGCCTGCGCCGCGCCGCTGCGCCCGCCGACCGCGGCCTCGAGAATCAGGACGCGCTCGGCGTGGGCGCCGCGCAGCGCTTCGGCCGCCTCGCCCAAGCGGCGGCGGGCGGCAGCGACGTCGGGGGCGTCGTCGACGCGCACCAGGGCCGCGCGCACGCGATCGAGCGGTTCGAACCCGACGCGCGCCACCGCGTCCCCCTCGAACTCGAGCAGCACGGCGCCGTGCACGCCGTCGCCGCCGGCGGCGAGCCGGCGCGCCTGGGGCGTGCCGGGGGTCACCACCCACGGGTCGCCGGCGCGATGCACGCTGAACGTCGCGGCGCCGCCGAGCGCCCAGTAGTCATAGGACAGCGAGCGCAGCGCCTCGATAAGCAACCCGGCGCCCGCGTCGCCGCCGACCGGTGCCGCCGCTAGCAGGCCGACGTGCGGTCCCGGCCCCGACGCGACGGCCAGGCGGCGCAGAGCGTCCTCGGCCCGCTCGTCGGCGCCGATGCCGGCGGCGTGGATCGTCACCAAGCGCGCGCCGTCGCGCTCGAGCACCAGCGTCGCGGCGCCGCCGCCGGCGGCGACGACGACCCCTTCCGGCCAGCCGTCGGCGAGCGCCAGGCGCTCCCCCGGATCGCCGGCGCCGGCGGCGAGGACGACGCGGACGCCGTGTGCGGCCAAGCGGGCGATGCCGTCGCGCAGCCGCGCCTGCGCGCGCACGCCGTGTTCGAGGCCGCCGCACCAGCCGCCGGCGAGCAGGACGGCATCGACGCGGTGCGCCAGCGCCGCGTCGACGAGCGCGCTCCAGGCGCCGAGCGACGCATCGCGCAGCGCCGCGGCGACGGCCGCAGGCGTGCGTCCGACACCGGCGAACGGCGCGTCGAGATGCAACTCGGCAGCGTGGAGGATGGCGCAACGGGACATGCTTCAGCCCGGCATGGAAACACAGAGTGTGGCATGTTTCGAGCGCTTTCAGGTGCTGCGCCGTGCCGGCAGGCAGGTGGCCGGGCAGATCGCAGGGCGCCGGCGCGGCGGCGGGCGGGTTGCCGCGACGGCGCGCGGCGCGCTAGACGCTGCGGCGCAGGGAGGACGCGATGACGGCAATCGGGGTGATCGGCCTCGGCAACATCGGCGGCGCGGTGGCGGCGAATCTGCTCGCCGACGGCCACGCCGTCGCGGCGTACGACAGCGATGCGGCGCGCGTCGCCGCGCTGGTCGCGCGCGGCGCGACGGCGGCGGCCGACGCGGCGGCGGTGGCGGCGCACAGCGTCGTGACCTTCACCTCGCTGCCGACGCCGCGCATCTTCGAGGCGGTGGCCGAGGCCTGGCTGGCCGCGGCGCCGCCAGATACGGTGCTCGTCGACCTCTCCACCAACGCCCCCGCCGTGGTACGGGCCGTCGGCGCGCGCTGCGCCGCCGCCGGCCGCCATCTGGTCGAGGCGCCGCTCACTGGCGGCGCGCCCGGGGCGCAGGCGCGCATGCTGGTGTTCATGGTCGGCGGCGAGGCGGCGCCGGTGGCGCGCGTGCGGCCGCTGCTCGAGACCCTCGGCCGTGCCACGTTCCACGTCGGCGGGCTCGGCCTCGGCAACGTCGCCAAGTTGGTCAACAGCCTGATGGCGTTCTCCGCCACCTGGCTGTCGCTCGAAGGCCTCGCCGTCGCCGCCAAGGCCGGCATCGACGTGCGCACCATGGTCGAGGTCATCCGCACCGGCGGCGCCGGCAACATCTTCACCGAGCGCATGGTCGAGGGCATCAACGAGCGCGGCCGACCGACCCAGTTCGCCCTCGCACTGGCGGCCAAGGACGCCGGCCTGTTGCTCGACGTCGCGCGCGACCTTGGCGTCCCGACGCCGGCCGCGGCGCAGGTCGCGCAGGCCTTCGTCACCGCCGTCGCTGCCGGCCTCGGCGAGCGCGACTTCACCGACATCGTCGAGGTCATGGAGCGCCTGGCTGGCGTCGAGCTGCGCATCCGGCCGCCGAATGGCGACCAGCAGCAATAATGGCGACTAGGGGATTTCCCTAGCCCTATGCGGGAAACTCCCAGCTAGATATCGAGCGGCATTTCGATAGGTTGCCCTGGTCAGATCCGGCGCCCGCAAGGGCGTACCCCCCGGAGTGAACGGCCGTCCTCTGCTGCCCCAGAGGGCGGCCCCCCCGGAGAAGCGCACGCCAGTAGTGCGATTCATGGCAGCGATTCGCACTGGATCATGCCGCCGCGCCTTGGTACTCCAGGCCCGTCGTGCGGCGCGGCGGTGGCCGCGGCGGGGCGATCAGGGCGGCGGAAGGGCGTGAGCGATGGTCAGTCCAACGCGAGGTTTTCGCGGCGCGATGCTGCTGGCGGCCGCGGCGCTGCTCGGGGCTGCCGGCGGGGCTTCGGCGCTCAGCAATCCGAACGACTTCTGCACCGGCGACCCGTGCACGATCGCCAGTGACAAGGCCGCCGACGCCAACCTGGTGCTCGATTTCGGCAGCCGCACGGTGGTGTTGCAGAAGCAGCTCACCATGTTGCCGCAGCCCAGCGGGGCGCTCGGCTCCCTGACCATCCGCTGCGGCACCTTCCGCATTGTCGGCGACGGCGTCATCAAGGGCACGGCGGTCGGCGGTCCCGGCGGGACGGTGGTGATCGAAGCGGTCAACGCCATCCAACTGACCGGCACCACCGGCCTCGGCGACGTCCGCCTCACCGGCGCGGACGCCGGCAGCCTGACCCTGCGCACCGCCGTCGGCTCGATCAGCGGCAGCGGCCGCATCAATCTGAGCGCCGACGGTCTGCTCGCCTCGGGCGGCACCTTGACGTTGCACGCGGCGGACGACGTCGCCCTGAGCAGCCAGATCAGCATGCCCGGCGGGACACAGGGAGGCGGCGGCACCATCGACGCGTTTGCCGCCGACGACCTCGACCTCACCGGCGTGATCGACGTGACCGGCGGCCAGAGCGGCGGCGGCTTCGTCGACGCCGTCAGCGGCGGCGACATGCGCGTCGCCAATCTCGACCTCTCGGGCAGCAGCGAATTCGGCGACGGGGGCATCGCCGCCTTCAACGCCGCCGGCGCGGTGACCATCCACTCGCTGTTCGCGCGCGGCGCCAACGACGGCGAGAACTGCGGTGACGGCGGCGACGTTGACGTCTTCGCCGGCACCGACGCCACCCTGGTCGGGCCGATCGACATCCGCGGCCGCGGCCTCGACTGCTCCGGCGGCTTCCTCCTCGTCGACGCCGGCCGCGCCCTGATCAGCGGCGAGTTGCTGATGAGCGGCACCGGCACCGAGGGCGAGGGCGGCGACCTCGACGTCACCGCGCGCACGCTGATCGACCTCACGGCAGGCGGCGTCGTCCAGCTCGACGGCGGCGACAGCGGCGCCGGCGACCTCGCGTTCACGTCGCTCGGCGATATCAACGTCGCCGGCATCATCAACGCCACCGGCCGCTCGCCGATCAGCCCGGGCGCGACCCTGGTCGACCTCACCGCCGCCGGCACGCTGACCCACTCGGGAACGATCGACGCGAGCGGCGGCGCCGCCATCGTCGATAGCGGCGGCGACATCAGTCTGAGCGGCTGCAAGATCGACGTGGCGGCGCGCGCGGTGACTCGCGCCCTCGGCGCCGGCGGCGCGATCCTCCTGCGCGCCAACGACCAGCTCCGCGTCCGCGGCTCCTTCACCTCCGGCGGCGTCAACCGCCTCGAGTACGGCCCGCGCGCCAACCCGCCCCTGCTCAGCGGCGCCGCCTTCACCCCCGCCGCGACGCTGGTGCTCGACCTGCTGTTGCCACCCTGCCGCATCTGCGAGACCAGCGCCGATTGCAGCGACGGCAACGACTGCACCGTCGACAGCTGCGACAACTTCGTCGCCTGCTCGCATGTCGCGCGCAGTGGCGCCTGCACCGACTTCAACGCCTGCACCAGCGGCGAGGTCTGCAGCGCCGGCGTGTGCGGTGGCGGGACCACGGTGACCTGCAACGACGGCAACGTCTGCACCACCGACGCCTGCTTCCCCTCCCTCGGCTGCATCGGCTTCCCGACCGCCGGAAGCTGCGATGACGGCGACACCTGCACCATCGCCGACATGTGCAGCAACGGCGCCTGCCGCGGCTCGTCGCTCAACTGCGCCGACGCCAACCCGTGCACCGACGACGTCTGCGCCGCCGGCGCCTGCAGTCATCCACCCAACACCGCGCCCTGCAACGACGCCAACACCTGCACCACCGGCGAGGCGTGCAGCGGCGGCGTCTGCGGCGGCGGCGGACCCAGCAACTGCGACGACGGCGAGGTCTGCACCTTCGACGGCTGCTCCCCCTTCGGCGCCGGCTGTGTCCACGCCATCGATCCCACCTGCAGCGACGTCGACGACGACCAGAAGCGCGATGATCAGGACGAGTGCGTGACGCTCGCCTGGAGCCGGCCCCCGACGACGCCGCCGGATCAGTTCCCGCGCACCTTCGGCCTCACCGCCACCCGCTTACTCAGCCAGCCGGGCAGCCAGGCGCTGCTCCTCAAGGGCCTGTTCAACCCGGCGGCGAACGCGCCGACGATCAACCCGGCCGTGCACGGCGTGCACGTCTTCGCCGCCGACGCCGCCGGCGCGCTGCTCGACGTCAGCCTGCCGGGCGGCGCCGGATGCATCGCCGGCGACGGCTGGAGCACCAACGGCGGCGCCGTAGCGCAGGTCTGGAAGTATCGGAATCGCTCCGGCGCGCTGCCGCCGGCCTGCACGCCCGGCTCGGCGCGCGGCATCGCGTCGGTCCAGATCAAGGACGGGCGCCTGGGCAGCAAGCAGGCGCTGCAGTTCAAGATCAAGGCGAAGGACGCCAGCCTGCTGCGCACGCCGGCGCAGCCGCTGACGCGCATCCAGGTGTCGATCGCCCTGGCCGCGCAGCCCTCGCCGGGCGTCGCCAGTCCGCAGGCGCGCGCCGGCCAGTGCGCCGAGGCGCTCTTCACCGGCAACCCGATCGCCGCCGCCGGCGGCAAGCCGTTCTGCAAACCGAGGCTGCGCAACGGCGCCCTCGACGGCGCCAGCTGCAAGGGCCTCTGACGAGGTGGCCGGGCGGGCGCGCACCGGCGCGCCCGCCCATCTTTTCGCCGCCGCCCACCCGGGGGCCGCTTGTGGTGGGTCGGGCCGCACCGATAAATGACCCGACCCGTGCGCACCTCCCACCTCATCCGCCTGCTGTCCCTCGCCGGGCTCGCCTGCCTGAGCGCCGCGGGTTGCTCGTCGCAGATGTACGAGGGGGCGCCGCGCGCCGCGCCGCAGGTCGCAATCATCAACGTCGGCAGCACCGTCGTGCGCGAGATCAACGGACAGCCGCGGCGCGGCGGCGCCTTCGACGTCGGCCACTTCGAGGTTGCGCCGGGCCGTCACCGCATCACCCTGGTGTTCGAACGCCCGGCCCGTTCCCTGGGGCTCAAGACCCTGCCGGCCGAGACCGGCGACGGCGTCTGCGTCCTCACCTTCGAGGTCATCGGCAACCGCCAGTACTACCTCGGCGCGCGCGCGCACGGTGATGATACCAATCCGCGCTGGGACCGGCGTTGGCAGGGCTGGGTGCGGGATCCGGCCAGCGTCGGCGAGGACGACATCATCGCCCGCTGCGAATCGACCCAGGTGGCGGCGGCCGCCGACGCGCCAGCGCCGACGCGCACCGTGCTCGCACCCATGGCGCCTCCCGCCACGCCGCTCGCCGCCCCCGGCGACGCCGCGCGGCCCACCGCCGCTCCCGCGATCGTCGCACCGGTGCCCGTGCCCGCCGCCGTGTCCGTCGGCGCCGCGCCCACCCCGCTCCCCCTGCGCCCCGCGGCGCCGCTGCCGCCGCCTGTCCGCGTCGGCGCGGTGACCCGGCTCGACGGCGCCCTCGCCGCCAGCGCCATCGACGCCGCCTACGACGCGTTGACCTTCAACGACAGCGACCGCGCCGAGCGCGTCCGCCTCGCCGCCGCGCTCGGCAGCGGCTGGGCGGTGCTGGAAATCAACGGGACCGATCAGATCGTCCTTTACCGCCGCGCCCGGCTACGGCCCTGCACGCGCCCGGCGGCGGTGGTCGGCTGCCTGGAGAGCGCCGACGCAACATCCGACAGCGCCTCGCCGTTGGAGCTCAGACTGGAACCGGCGCGATGAGGCTGCCGCGGAGGGTGTTGGCTATGTCGTCGCGGCTGGCGCTGCTGTGCCTGTTCCTGCTCACCGGCTGCGCGACACCGCGCCTCGCCGGCCCGCCCGTCGCACCACCCGTGCTCACGCACGGCACCGCCGTGGGTGAGGTGACCGACATCACGGCCGTCGTCTGGGGGCGCTGCGACCGCGCCGCGACCCTGCATGTGCGTCTCACCGACAGCGAACGCAGCCTCGCCGAGGTGGTCGATCCCGAACGTGACTTCACCGCCCGCCTGGCGCTGGACGGGCTGCAGCCGGACACGTCGTACGGCTATCGCGCCTGGTGCGGCGACGGCAGCGACGCCGACGACGGGGCGCGCGGCGCCCGCGCCGGCCAGTTTCGTACCACCCCCGCCCGCGACGCGTCGCGGGCGCTGCGCATCGCCTTCAGCGGCGATCTCGGCGGCCAGAACGTCTGCCGCGACGCGGCGCACGGCTATCCGATCTTCGCCATCATCGCCGCGCGCCGGCCTGACCTCTTCATCGCCCTCGGCGACATGATCTACGGCGACGACACCTGCCGTGCCGTCGGCCGCTACGGCAACGCCCAGGTCGCCGGCCCGCCGCCGGCGCGCACGACGAGCGAGTACTGGGCGCACTGGCGCTACAACCGCGCCGACGCCGGCCACCAGGCGCTGCTCGCCACGACGCCGATGGCGCCGGTGTGGGACGACCACGAGATCGGCAACGACGCCGGCCCCGGCGACCCCCGCCTGCCGGCGGCGCGTGCCGCCTTCCTCGACTACCAGCCGTTGCGCCCGCCGGCCGACGCGCCGACCCAACTCTACCGCAGCCAGCGCTGGGGCAAGCACCTCGAGCTGTTTTTCCTCGATCTGCGCCAGTACCGCGCCGACAACGCCGCGCCCGACGACGCGGCGGCGCCGAAGCCGCTGCTCGGCGCCGCGCAGGTCGCCTGGCTGATCGAGTCGATGGCGGCGTCGGATGCGACCTGGAAGGTGCTGATCGCCAGCGTCCCCCTCGCCATCCCGACCGGCGCCGCGACGGCCCGCGACGGCGTCGCCTCGGGCGACTCCGCCGGCGGCTTCGAGGGCGAGATCGTCGCCCTCTTCCGCGCCCTGCAGGCGCGCGGCGTGCGCCCGCCGCTGTGGCTCACCACCGACGTCCACTTCGCCACCGGCTTCCGCCATCGACCCCTGCCCGAGCACCCCGAGTGGGTGGTGCAGGAGGTCGTCACCGGGCCACTCAACGCCGGCCTGTTCCCGCAGCGGCAGCTCGACCCCACCTTCCAGCCGGAGCGCACGTTCTTCTGGGGCCCGAAGACCGCCGACGCCGTCGCCTCGTTCGACGACGCGGTCGGCTGGTTCAACTTCGGCATGCTCGAGATCCTGGCCAGCGGCCGGCTCTCGATCGTCGTCATCAACGGTACCGGCCAGACGGTGTACCGGACGTCGCTGCGCCCCGACGCGACCCCGGCCGCTCCCCGCTGAGGCGACGCGGTCACTGCGGCTGGGCCGTCTCCTCGCCCTCGACACGCTCGCCGCAGCTGACGCCCCGCGCCGCCGCCGCCGCCAGATGCAGCAGGAGGATGCGACGCACCTCCTCCGCCGCCGGCGCCAGCTCCTGCGCCGAGTGCCCGGCATTGTAGATGATCAGCTCGGAGTCGATCGGCTCGATATGGGCGCTCTCGTACTTGACGACGCCGTCGCTCTGCCCCGGCGCCGGCGGATCACCGCTGACCGGAATGATCGAGTGCGCATGCACGCCCGGCGCGACCGGGATGGCGGACAGAGCCTTGACGAAGCTGTTGCCCGGCGTCATGTCGCGGATGCTGCCCTGGGCGTCGCTCACCGACGAGAACATGAGCGCGTCCGGGTTGCCGCTGAGCAACTCGGCGGAACTCTGCAACAGGTCCTGCGGCAGGCTGACGAAGCCCGCCACCCATTGGGCGAGGAAGTTGCCCGCCAGGTAGCTGCCGCGATGCGGCGTGGAGATGAACACGACGCGGCTGACGAAGGGCAGCGGCGTGACGAACATCGTGTCCTGGATGAGTTGACGGGTTGCGTCGCTAACGTTGAGTTCGTCGATCGGCTTGCGAAACTGGGCCTCGTAGAGCCACGCCCCGGCGTCGATGGCGGTCATCTTGGTGAGCAGGCCGCCCTGGCTGTGCCCGACCACCACCATGTCCCGCAGCGCCGCGTCGCGGCCCTCGGGATCGAGGGCCGCCACCGTGCCGGTCAGCGACTCGCGCAGACCGCGCGCCGAGTACGTCACCGGGTTGCCCGTGTCGTAGAAGTACATCCAGAACTGGAAGCAGTCGCGCAGCCGCGCATCGTTGGCGAGGTCGTTGATCATCTGCGCCCAGCGCGCCGGGCTCGACGCCGTCCCGTGCACGAAGACGACGGGGATGCGGCCGCGCAGGTACGGCTCGATAGCGAGCAGCCGGTTGGGTTCCTTGGCGAGCAGATCGCCGATGAAGAAGCCCGGCAGCTCGGCCGCCCACATGTCGCTGCCGGCGAGCGAGTAGGCCAGCGCCGAGGTCGACTCCATCTCCAGCGGCACGGCGCGCCCGTCGATCTGCACCGAGTCGCGGCTGTGTAACGGATAGAGCTCGAGCTGCCCGGAGATGCGGCCGTCAGCCAACTGCTGGCGCGCGTCGGTCATGCGCAGCAGGGCGGTGACGGGGATCCGCGCTTTCGGTCCGACCAGGTCGGGCACGCTCGGGGCCGCGGCGAGTTGCACGGTGCTGGCGGCCAGCGGCGCGCCGATGCCGGGCACCCGATAGCGCTGGCGCAGGCCGTCGACCTGCAACTCCGCGGTCGGCACGAAGTCCACGAGTTGCCGATTCGCCCAGGTGAGCTGGTCGGCGTCGAAGGCGACGTCGAGCGCGCCGAACGGCAGCCGGAAGGTGCCGCCGCGCGGCGCGACGTACTCGCCATCGGCATCGGCGAGCGCCATGGTCACGGCGCGATTGTAGAGGTCGCTGGCGAGGCGGACGCGCGGATCCAAACGCCGCGGCGGTGTCTCGGCGCCGTTGGGGAACAGGAACGCGAACGCGTAGACGGCCGAGGCGAGGTAGTATGGTTGGCCGCCGTCGTCCTCGGCGTAGAGAAACGAGAGCTCGGCGAGCGCGAAGATGTCGCCGGCGGTGCCGTATTCGCCGACCGCCACGCGATGCAGCTGCACCAGCGCCGTGGCCGGATCGTCCTCGAACGTATCGTACAAGCCGCGCTGGTGCAGGACGTTGCGGCTCGCATCGCTCGCTTCCCCGGCGCTCAGCGCGTTGCGGGTGAGCTGCCGATGCACGTCCTCGGGGCTGGCGCGACTGACGCGCACCGGCACGCCGCACGCCGCCGTCAGGCCCAGCACCGCCGCCAGCAACGCCAGCCGCGCGCGGCGCAGGTACCCGCCCGGCATCGTCCGCATCCGGCGCCTGTATCGCATGCGCGCAACCGCTTCCAGCCGCGCCGCCGCTCGCTATGCTGTCGCCATGCCGGCTCGTATCCTCCTCTTTCCCTCGCGCCACGGCCGCTCGCCCTGCCCCGCCTGCGGCGCGCCGCGCGTTTCCGCCCCCTGCCCGCGCGGCCACGCCGACGGGCGACAGCAATGCTCTGCGTGCGCGGCGGAGGAGATCGACTGCCCGTCGTGCGATTGGGAGGAGATCGACGGCGACCAGACGCTCTTCTGAGGCGCCGGTGGGACTGGCGCGGGCATCGACATCCGCGTCCGCGAGGCTGTGACCGGACCTACGGCTCAGGCTCGGGAGCGCGGCTCCACGCGGCGGCCGACTTGCGTGAACCCCGCCGGTCGCGGGCTCTCGAAGTGTACCGGGCTGCCGTTCTCGGGATGGATGAAGCCCAGCATCGTCGCGTGCAGACAGAGCCGCTTGAGTGGGTCGGTGGCGGCGCCGTAGGCGTGATCGCCGACCACCGGGTGACCGGCCGCGGCCAGTTGGACGCGGATCTGATGGCGCCGGCCGGTGCCAAGTTCGAGGTCGAGCGCGGTCGCCGCGGCGCGGCGCTCGCGCACGCGGTAGCGCGTGATGGCCAGTCGGGCGCCGGCTTCGCCGCGATCAGCTGGGCGCACGCGGAGGGACGCGGTCTGCAGCAGCGTGCCCTCGAGCGTCCCGGCGTCGGCCGCCACCGCGCCCTCGACCACGGCATGGTAGTGGCGCGTCACCGAGCGCGCCTTGAACTGCGCCTGCAGGTGACGCTTTGCCTCCCCCGACTTGGCGAGGACAAGTAGGCCCGAGGTCTGGCGATCGAGTCGATGCACGATGAGCGGTCGCACCGGCGGCCGCGCCTGGGCGAGATAGCTCCACACCAGGCGGAAGGCGGTACGTTCGCGTTCCGAGTCGGTGGCGATGGTCAGCAGATCGGCGGGCTTGTCGATGACCAGGATGTGCGCGTCCTCGAACACCAACCGCAATGGCGGCGACAGCACGACGCGCGCGACGGTCTCGCCCCCCAGGACGACGCGATCACCGCTGGCGACGGCGGTGCGGCCGTCGCGGACGACGCGCCCGTTGAGGGACACGCGCCCGCGCGCCAGCCAATCCTTGCGGCTGACGCCGGAGGCCTCGGGGAAGAGCTCCTTCAGCCGGCCGGCCACCGTCAGCGCCGTGCGCGGAATCCGTTCGCTCGGGGACACCATACCGGGACGGTAGCACACGGCTTGGGCTGGCCCGGTCGCGGCTGGCGGACCTCCGTGCGCCGCCGGCCCGAACAGACCGCCCCCACCCAGGTCCTGGTCCTGCGCGATCGCCGCGAAGCCGTTCTCGCCGAGAAGCGCCGGCGCGGCACCGGCGACAACCTGCCGCGGTATGTCGAGCGCGAGTTGCCCCCCTGCCTGAGCTGCGGCGTCGCCCCCCTGCGCCCGGCCGCCGGCAGGTCTCCGCCCAGCGTCGCCGCAGCGTCGGGGGACGGCACGTGCGAGACTCGTCGGTGAGGCCCCACCGCCAGCGCATGCGGGCTAGCCCTTGCGTCCCGGTGCGCGACGAGTGATGCAGAATTCTGACGGGTTAAGGAGATGGCATTGGCATCGCAACGCGGACTGATCATTCGCCTTGGTCGTGCGGCAGTCGGTGTCACAGTGCTGGTCAGCGGATTGACCGCGCGGGCGGAGTTGCCACCAGGGCGCGAGCTGCTCGCCACAGGTGACCCCGTCCCCGGTCTCGGTCGGATCGGAACGTTTGGGGCGTCGGTGCGCGGCATCGCGGACGACGGCGCAGTGCTGCTCGACCTCTCGCTCACCGACCGGACCCGCGCTCTGGCATGGGCGGACGGCGAGCAGCTGCGCTTCATCTGGCGGACGGCGGACGGCGGCAGCCCGGCGCTGGCGATGCGAGAAGCGCGGGTCAGCGCCGACGGCAGGCACGTCCTCGTGCCAGGCGACCCGGACCTGATCACCGGCAACGGCTTCTCGGCGCTCTACACCATCGCCGAGGGCCAGGCGCATCGGCTGCTGGCGGCAGGAGATCGCACGCTCGATGGTTGGACGATCGCGGGGATCTCTCGGCTCGGCGGCGTGGCGAACGACGGCAGCGCCGCCGTCGAGGCGATCCTGAAGCCGCCGACTGGCGGCGATGATTTTCGCGTCTACCTGTTATCGCTGAGCCACGCCGGCGCTCGCGTCCTGGCCGGGAGCAGCCCGCTGCTCGACCGGTCGGGCGCGCTCACGGCCACCGACATCGAGCCGCTGGCGACACTCGCCGGCGGCATTGTTTTGTTTCGCGCGAGTCCGGACGAGAACGTCACCGGCGTGTTTCGCGGCGATGCGGAGGGCGTCGAGCCCCTCCTGACGTCGGCCGACTCGGCGCCGGACGGTCAGGTATGGAGGGTCGTGCATGGCACGGCTGCAAGCCCGAATGGTGAGCTGCTGGTGCAAGCCTGCGCCATCGCGACAGCGCCCGGGCCGCGCGCGTGTACCATCTATCGCAGCGAGCGCGGGCGATGGGTGACGGTGCGCCCGGCCAGCGCCGACGGGCCGGACGGTGCGTTGTTCGTGATGACCAGCGGGGCGCTGAACTCGCGCGGTGACGCCGTACTCGCTGGCTACCGAGCCGACGTCGGCGGCAATCTCGTCCTGTCCTATCCGGCGCACGGCGCGGCACGCGTCGTCGGCGGGAAGGGATACCAGCTGCTGGGGCTGAACGAACGCGGACAGGTTGCGCTGCGGGTGCCGTCCGGGCTCGCGCGTTGGTCGGACGGCCGGTCCGTCGTGCTCGCCACGCCGCAGACCACGACCGCGGACGGGGCGCGGGCGCTGGCGGGCGGGATCCTGCTCTGGTGCCAGGCGGACGATGGTCGCGTCGGCGCCTATGTCGCGGTTGACGGCGACACCGGCTCGTGGCTGTGCATTGACGACCTCGGTCCCCATCTCATGCGGCGTGACGCCCCGGACGGCGAGCACTGCACCTTCGACGACGGGGCGATGATCGTTGCCGGGCCTGACCGCGTCACCCGCAGCGACGGCAGGCGGAGCACGCTGCGGCTCGCCGTCGGCACGCCGATTGGAGATCGCCAGCGCATCGACTCGATCTCGTTTGTCAGCGTCAACCCGGCCGGATCCCTGGCCGCCATCGTCGACTCCGGCGAGCGACGCCTGCTGGTACGCGTGGATCCCGGTGGTCCGCCGCGCGTGCTGGACGCGACCGCGGGCGGCGCGCTCGACGTGTACGCTATTGACGCCGTCCAGATGGCCGACAACGGAACCGTCGTTGCCTTGGTGTCTGCGGATTACGCAACCACCGCCGTCGTCGCGGTGGCGCCTGACGGAGCGACCAGCGTGCCGTTCCGCGACGACTCGCGAGGCGCCCGCGTCACCGGCTTCGAGGTGGCCGGCAACCGTCTCTTGCTGGCGCTGGAACATTCCCAGGCGCATCCAACGATGCGGCTTCTCGATCTCGAGACCGGCGAGTGGACCGATCGCCTGCCGGCCGGCGTCCTGGCGCCGGGCGAGTTGGATTACGTTGTTGATACGTCGCGCGCTGACGATGTGCTGTACCGGACCTTCGACGACCCGAGCGCATTCTGGATTCTCAGTGGCGGCATGCGGCGGCGGCTCGGCGTCATTCAGAATGAGGTGCCGGTGCCAGTGGCGCTGCGCGCGGCGGATGACATCCTCTTCAGGACCGACACGTACACCATCGGCGCGGAGCGCATCGTCTTGAGCTCGACCGGTGGCCACATCGCCGGGCGCTGCGTGGCGCCACAGACGGCGGCGTCGTCATCCGACGACGACGGCTGCGCGATCGGTGAGCGCCGCGCCGCCAGCGCGTGGCCGTTGCTCGGCGCGGCACTCTGCGTAGGGCTGGCCGTCCGCAGGCGTCGCCGCCGATCGTGGACGTAACGGATGCTCAGCACGGCAGGCGCCGTCGGCGCGCCGTGCAGATGAGCTGGCGATTGGGCAGAGCCGCCGCAAGCCCTCGCGAGGAACACCAGGGACCAAGACGCAGCCGCGCATGGGTCGAATAGTCATCCTCCTGCTGCGCGCACTCCGGGCGGCCTGCGCGCATCCCCACCCCCGACGGGCGGCCGTACTGAGCCTCACATCGACCGCGCCGCCCAGATCAGCCCGGCGTGACGGAGGACGCTCCGCGAGTCGCCGAGCCGCGCCAGGCCCTTGCGCGGTCCCGACCTGGGCGCGCTGCCCGAGATCGTCCGTTTCGTCGCGCCGACGTATCCGCTCGATCTGCAGGCAGCGGCGATCGAGAGCGAGGCCGCCGTCGCAATGAGTAGCTCGACGCGGAGTGTGAGTCGGCGTGGGGACTGCCTCCCGATGGGCGTCCACGATTGACCCCACCCGAGATCACACATCCGACCCCCGACATTGGCCACGCATGCGCGGTCCCTCGCCGACCCAGCCGCACCGTCACATTGTGTGCCCGCCCCGCCGGCCACCTTGGCTACGCTCCGAAACGATGACGTTGACGGGCGTATTCGAGCCCGCCGAAGAGGGCGGGTTCATCGCGAACGTGGAGGAGTTGCCCGGCGCGAACACCCAGGACGAGACGCTTGAAGAGGCGCGCGCCGAGCTCCTCGACGCCGTTACCCTGCTGCTGGAAACGAACCGGGAAGCCGGCGAACGCGAGATCGACGGACGGTCGGTGATCCGCGAGCCGCTGAACCTCGGCGTGTGCAGCGCGTCGACCTGGTTCGCCACCTCGAAGCCCATGGCTGCGGATTCGTGCGCGAGGGCGGCGAGCACACCTTTTACCGCCACACGGGCTGTAAGCCACGGTGCCGCGCGATCGCGAGATCAAGGAGGGGCTCGTGCGCCGTATCTGCCGGGCGGTCGGCGTACCGCAGCCGTAGAACGCAGCGCGCGTCAGTCGTCGTCGCCGCCCTCGCCGAGGGTGCTGGCGCGCAGCACATAGACACGCCGCATCCCCCCCCCCAGGCCGGCGCTCGACGGATGCCGATTTCATCATGCATCGCCGGCGAGACGAGCCTATCCCCGCGCGGACGGAGTTCCGTTGCCGAAGTGGCAGGTAGCTTAGGAACCTCTGCACAGATCGATGGGACTGGAGCATTTGCGAAAGACACGGTCGGTCTCCACCGCCTGGGCTGACGCCACTACGCGGTTCCCCGCCTGCCGACCCTCGGCTCTGCGCGGGAACGCTTGTTCGAATGCCATGCACGTCTGGCGCCTCCGAGGTGTGGCCTCCGATCCGCGACGATCAGGCAGCCCGGGGTCGCACCGAGACCCGCATGTTGAGGCCACTCGCGGCCAGCTCTTCTTCCAGCGCCATCTCGACGAGTACGGTGACCGAGTAACCCAGCCGCGTCGCGATCTGCGCCGCGCGTTCCGCGCTCACCTGTTTTCGTCCCATCTCGATGTCGCAAAGGTTCGCTCGGCTCATATTCAGCCGCCGCGCAAACTCCGCCTGGGACAGCTCCTGGCCCATCCGCCAAGACCGGAGGAACCCGCCGATGGTGCGCTTTCCGAGTCTGCGCTCCAGATCGGCGGAAGAATACGCCCGCTTACTTCGTGTAGTCATGCTTGCTGACCCTCGTCACTTGCGCGACCTGCGTAACGCCGTCCTTGGCTTCGAAATAGAGGACACGGTAGGCCTTGGTCAGCCGCACCGATCGCAGTCCCGTCAATTCGCCTCGCAGCTTCTCGTCGTGGTAGCCCGCGAGCTGTCGGACCGACCTCATCCCTTCGCGTTCGACAGCCCGAACCCAGTCGTAGAAGCTGCCGACCACGTGCCCCGGTAGCGCATCGAGCTATTTCTCCACGCGGCGATCCCAGCGAACGCGCCACGCCAGACAAGTGTACTCCCACGAGTAGTACGCGGCAAGCCGTAGTTCATAGAACCGGCGCCTCCGTAACGGCGCCATCCCAACGAATTGACGGAAAGCTCGTTAGCGGACGTTCGGGAAAAGGCCGCTAGCGGCCAGTGTCCCGTCCTGGAAGTTCGCTGCCATCGTTCATCAGTCCCATGCCTCCCTGGTACCGGGAGGCGCGCATGGCGGGACAGCGGGGGCGACCGAAAGCGAAGCTGATGATCAGTCCAAGCGAGCGCACGCAATTGGAGGTATGGAGTCGGCGACACAAGACGGCGCAGGCCTTGGCGCTGCGGGCGCGCATCGTGCTGGAGTGCGGCCGCGGTCGGGCCAACGGCGAGGTGGCCGACACCGTGCGGGGCACGCGGCAGATGGTGGGGAAGTGGCGCGGGCGATTCATCGAGCGGCGGCTCGAGGGGCTGCTCGACGAGCCACGACCGGGGCTCCGCCGCGCCGGCTGAGCGACGAAGCCTTGGAGAAGGTGGTCGTGCGCACCTTGGAGAGTACCCCGGCCGATGCCACCCATTGGCGCGTGCGCTCGATGGCGGCGGCGAGTGGGATCAGCAAGACCACCGTCCACCGCATCTGGAACGCCTTTGCGTTGCAGCCCCATCGCACCGAAACCCTCAAGCGCTCCACCGATCCCCTGTTCGTGGAGAAGGTGCGCGACATCGTCGGCTTGTCCCTCAACCCGCCGGCCAAGGCGTTGGTGCTGTGCGTCGATGAGAAGTCGCAGACCCAGGCGCTCGACCGCACGCAACCCCTGCTGCCGGTGCACCCCGGGCAACTCGAGCGGCGCACGCATGACTATGCGCGGCACGGGACTCCGGCGCTGTTCGCGGCGCTCGACGTAGCCAGCGGCCAGGTCATCGGCGAGTGTCATCGCCGACACCGGGCCATCGAGTTCCGCAAGTTTCTCGATACGACCGACGCCGCGGTCCCGGCCACCCTCGACGTGCACCTGATCCTCAAGGAGGGCTCGTGCGGCGCATCTGCCGGGCGCTCGGCGTGCCGCAGCCGTAGGTAGATGGCAAGCGAGTGCCGCGCCATCGGCATGGCCGTGCAGCGCCGCAAACGCCCGCGCCCGGCGCCGGTAGCTGTCAAAAGGCTGTCAAATCCGGCCGTAGCGTCGGCAAGCAAGGGGCCGAAAATGCGAAAGCCCCGGGAATCCCGAGGCTTTCGTCAGCGCGCCCAGGCTGATTCGAACAGCCGACCTTCTGATCGGTAGTTCCGTCGCCTGCCGTCCGTGGCGTGTTCCCGCGTGCTGCAGGCCTTGAAACTCAGGGGTTTTCGTCCGGCGCGTTCTGCGCCGTCCGCCCCGTGTTGCACCGGTGGCTGTCGAAATGGCTGTCAGCTATCCACAGCCTCGCCGTGTCGCCGCACGAACTTGTCGCAGTTTTTCGGCGGCGGCATCAACGCAGCGCGAGTCGCCGCTGGGGCCTACCGTCCATCGCCGGCGGGTTTGCCGGCCCTCCAGCGTGTCCAACACGGATGGGCTACCGGGCGGCCAACCATGTGGGGCGACGGCTTGGCGGCGGCGGCGCTGATGGCCACTGCGGACCGTTGCCGCCGTCCGGCGCGTCGTGGGGGTGTTTGACGGCGTCGTGGGAGTGACACACGCAGGCCCCATCCGGAGCGCTGCGGGGCGGGTCCGATCCGGGATGTTCCGTCACCTACTCCGGCTTATCCGGGCTATCCGCGATAGCGCGCCTTGAGCTCGTCGCTGCCGTACGACTCCATGTCGTGCGCCACGCCCGCCTGCAGCCCGACGATGGTCATCAGGCTCGAGTCGGCCCGCGCGATCATCTCGAGAAAGGCGCTGTTCACCAGGGACGGGAGGCCGTAGCCGCCATACGCAGGGCCGAGGGGCAACGACACGAGCCCGGCCGCTCGCAGCCGCGCGGAGCCGGCGGCGATGTGCGGTGGGACCACCACCTCGCCGTCCTCGAGGACGACGTGCTCGTGCCATTGGCTGCGCGCCCCGTCGTCGATCGCCTCGCAGATCTCGCCCGCGGTGCGCAGGACCACGTTGTACGTCTCCACTTCATCGGGCGCGTTCGCGTCCGCGCCGCAGGCGGAAATAGCGCCCCAGTCGACCCGCCGGTCGAGGAAGAACTCCATGTCCGCGTTGAAGAACTCCTCTGCCATGTCTCCCCCGTGGTCGGCTGCCGCGTCGCGGCGCCGATGTCGGCCTGAGATCGCGACCGGCGTCTGGCCTCTGTCACGGATGGCCGAACGCGTGGCCCGCCGTGCCCGCCCCCGGCGCCCACCCCCGCAGCTGGCCGCGGGCAGTGGGCACCGGTGATCGGCTCTATCGCGACGGTGGCCGGAGCGACCGGTTGAGCCTGTGCATCGCGGCAAAGGCGACGAGCGTCAGGAGCCCCATCAGGAGGATGGTCGCCCCGCCGGAGAGCGCGGGGACGGGTACGGGCGGAGGAACCAGGATGCGCGGGCCGACGGTCAGCGTCGTGACGATCGGGCTGGCGTTGTTGCCGTTGGTCGTCACCAGCACGTCGGCGGGCAATACGTTGATAAAGGCCCCGGCGGTCCCCGCCGTCACGTCCACCGTCACCGTACATGTGCCGGCCACGCTCCCGACGCCGGCAGGAATCGAGCGCCCCGAGGGCAAGGTCACCGTCGTTCCACCGGCGGTGGCGGTCACCGTGGATCCGCCGCCGCAGGTGGTGCTGGCGTTTGGTGTGGCCGCGACCACGATCCCGGCGGGCAGGGCGTCGGTGAGTTGGGAGCTCAAGGTCGCGGCGACCAGGCTCGGGTTGGACAGCGTGATGGTGAGGGTCGAGATGCCGCCCACGGTGATGGTGGCGGGGCCGAACGTCTTGCCGAGCGTGGGCGGACCACCGGGGGGGATCGTTGGGGCGACGGTCAGCGTCGCGACAGCCGGGGTGACGTTGCTGCCGAGACTGGTCTGCAAGGCACCGACAACCATCGTGTCGATGTAGCTGCCCGCGGCCGCCGCGGTGACGTCCACCGTCACCGTGCAGGTGCCCGCCCCGGCGCCGCCGCCAGCCGGGATCGAGCGGCCGGCGGGCAAGGTCACCGTCGTTCCGCCGGCTGTGGCGGTCACCGTGGATCCGCCGCCGCAGGTGGTGCTGGCGTTCGGTGTGGCCGCGATCACGACTCCAGCGGGCAAGGTGTCGGTCAGCGGGGCAGTCAGGCTTGCGGCGCTGAGGTTCGGGTTGGACAGCGTGATGGTTAGGGTCGAGACATCACCTGCATTGACGACGGCGGCGTCGAAGGCCTTGCCCAGCGTCGGCGCGAGCGCAGGCACCGACGCACAGACGGGGGTGGCGAGGATGTTGTTGGTATCCAGCGTCACGTCGGCGGTGAGCGCCACGGCTCTGCCGGAGATGCTGGCGTTGGTCACCAGGGTCACGCTCGTGTTCGCGATGAGGGTTCCCACGAACGTCGTGCGCGTCTGCAGAACCGCGGAACTGACGACGCGCCAGAACACATTGCAGTTCTGAGCGCCATTGATCAGCTGGACCACCGAGTCGGTCGCGGTGGTGAGGGCGCTTCCCACCTTGAAGATCCACACCGCATTGGGGTTGCCGCCGCCGTTGAGCGTGAGCGTTCCCGTCAACGCCGCCGTCGACCCGAAACAATAGACGCCCGGCGTTAGCGTCAACCCACCCAGATCCGTCGGCGCCGTGAACGTGGTGTTGCACGGTTGGTCCAGCGCCGTGAACGCCACGCCGGCATCGAGCTGCGCCTGCGCCGCCGTCGGATCGGGAATCACCGCACCGGCCAGTACCGCTCCGCCGGTGACGATCCCGGGAGGAAAGCCCATGACCGAGCTGGCGAGACCGGGGGCAATCCCCAGATCGCCGGTGATGACGCTGGTGCCGGTATTGCTCACCGACGTCGCGCCGAGGACCGCGAAGCTCTGCGCGGTCCCCAGTGATGGTGCCGTGGCGGCGTGGACCGCGCTGCCCTCAATGGACAGGAGCACGACCATCGAGACCTTCGCCACAACAAACCAATTGGATCGCTTCATCGTCAACGCCCCCCTCTTCCAGATGCGTAGCGGGCGGTACACCTTTCTTGCGGCCTTGTAAATGCACGGATTAGATCCTCAGGCTGCGATGAGAGCCGATCTCGTGCCCCGCACCCGGGGGACGCTGCGCGATCGCATCCATCGCCGGGGGGCACGCCGGCCCTCCAGCGTGTCCAACACGGATGGGCGAACGGGCGGCCAACAATGTGGGGCGACGGCTTGGCGGCGGCGGCGCTGATGCCCACTGCGGACCGTTGCCGCCGCCTGCGCGACTCCGCGTGGCAGGCTAGATCCGCCCGGCAGAAGCACATGAGCGGCCGACCGCGCAGCTCGGCCTCGACGCTGCGCACGAACGCCGCGTCCGCGAGCCGCAGGCAACAGAACGCGGCGACCGCCTCGCCGTGCGACTGCCAATCCCCGGGCATGCCGACCGGCGCCGGGTTGCCCCAGCGCGAGGGCCTGGCGACGGACACCGACCCGGCGGGTTTGCGCCAGCCGCGCGCGCTGCTGACGGATGCGCGGGGGAAGCGGCCTACTCATCGGCGCGGCCGTCTATCAAGGATGCTCTGGGCTGTCTCTTCGCTCCGGTCGAGCAACTCGCGCATCGCGCGCTTCTCAGCTCGCCATTCCGCCGTATCGAGCCCGTGCAACCAGGCGTTCCGGTTGCCACGCTGCGCCCCGCTACCGCGCGCGCCGCAGCGCGGCGCTGTCGACGGATCGCCGGGCGGGTTGCCGTGGCGTAGCCAGCCCCGTCGCGGTGCATGGGCTCGAACGTCAGGACTCATCGCCACCCCCCCGCCCTCGCGTGCCGACGGCGCCGACGATGGCTTGCCCGCCGGCCTGCACGGTGACGTGCTCGACGCGGACCGTCTGCTGGCCCGTCTCGCCGCGCTTGTGGGCGAGCGCTTCGACCTGGCGCGTGTAGACGCTCATGAACTTCACCGACAGCGCGCCGTTCTGCTGCATGCTGTCGACCTGCTCGCTCGGGCGCGCTCGACGCATGCAGCCGGCTGTTACCCAGGTTACCCTCCGCACCCATAGCGAGGGTAACAGCCTCGGCGCACCGCAAGTCGCCGGAATCACAGACGTTCGGCGACGCCGGTACCCGCGTTACCCCTGTTACCCTGGATTTCGGGGATGGTCTGAACCGCTCGAAGAGGGCACGCATGCGCAGTCCCTCGCGGAGACGCCAGCGCCATGACTTTGCGTGTTGCCGTGTCGCCCGGTCCGTTGCTACGCTCACCAGCGATGACGTTGACGGCTGTATTCGAGCCCGCCGAAGAGGGCGGTTCCATCGCGTACGTGGAAGAGTTGCCCGGCGCGAGTACGCAAGGCGAGACGCTTGACGAAGCGCGCGCCAACCTGCTCGACGCCGTGGCGCTGCCGACGCGCGAGGGCGCACCGGAAGGAACACAGCCGCATGGCTCGTCGCGCATCGGCGCGCACCCCGGCGGGCGGCGCGCCGCGCTCGGTTCCGCTCGACGATGAACCGATAACCGCGGCGGAGATTCGCGACGTGGCGGAAGCCCGCGCTGCGTTCGCCCGCGGCGACTACCGCACCTTGGACGAAGCCAAGGCCTATGTGACGCGTCTTCGTCGCAAAGCCGGCGCTCAAGTCGCTCGCCCGGGTTCCCGCACGCGACGCTGAGCGGTTGTGGGCGGCCCTCGATGCGCTGGCTCAGGACCCCTTCGCTGGCGACATCCGGGAGTAGGGCGACGCCAGCTAGCGGCGCCGGGTCGGTGCCTACCGCATCCGATTCGAGCCCGACGCGTCGACGCGGGTGGTGAACGTCTTGCGCTTCGACCGCCGCACCTCGACCACCTACCGCCGCCGGTAGCTCGGCGCGCCGCACGTCAGGCAGGATGAGATACTCTGCCGCTTCGCCGCCCTCGCCGTCACGCCCCCAGCCTGCCCGGTCGCGCGCCGTCTCGCCGTCGCGCCGCTCGAAGCGGCTGGCGCCGTGCTGCACGATATAGAGCCGCACCTGCTCGATACCCGCCGCCAGCTCGGCCGGCCCGGTGCCACCACGCGCAGTGATCCACGCGCCATAACAGGCCGCAGCCGCTCGGCTCGCCTCGCCGTCCGGCCAGGGCAAGATGCCGAGCGCCGTCGCCAGCTCGCCCGCCGCGGCGATCAGCCCGAGCCGGTCGGCGACGCGCTCGACTTGATCGTCGGCACCGGCCGGGTAGTGCTCGCGCACCCAGCGGCGCCGGCCCTCGGCGACCGCGGCCGCGATCTCGTCGCGGTCCGCGGCGAGGCGCGCCAGATACTCGCGTATGGCGACGCCGTGGAGCCGCCCTGTCGCGTCGGGCCGATGGCGGGCGAGCGCTGCACCGTCGGCATGGCCGTGCAGCGCTTCGAACACGCCGAGCGGAGCCTGTCGCCGGCGTCGGCGGGAAACCCTTAGCGGCGCCCGCCTGGGTGACACTGCCAAGTCTATTCACGGAGGACCACCAAGGCCCGAAGCCCCATGCAGTAGCTGGGCTAGCAACAGACACACGGCGTTTCTCAACATGGAGGCAGTCGCCACAATGCCTAGAGCCGTGGACGTCCCCGGGCGTTCATCGGCACGCCGCTCCCGGCCCGTCCTCGCCGGACCGTCGGGCTGACTTCGCCCCGTGTGCTTACCCAGTGCTTACCCAGCGACCGATCGGGGCAAAGCGATCCGGGCCACAAACGCACGAAAGCCCCTGATTGCGCAGGGGCTTTCGTCAGCGCGCCCAGGCTGATTCGAACAGCCGACCTTCTGATCCGTAGTCAGACGCTCTATCCAGCTGAGCTATGGGCGCGTAGGGGTTTCGCGAGACCCCGGCTCGTACCACGCAGCCTCGGGAGCCGCAAGGCAGGCGGCGACGGGGCGGCCTGTTCAGGCGAGATGCCGGTGCAGAAAGGCGACGGCGCGCTGGAACGCGGCGGCGGCGGCGGCGGGGCGGAAGGCGTCGGGGCGGGTGTCGTTGTAGAACGCGTGGCCGGCGCCGGCGTACGTCTGGATGTCGAAGTCCTTGCCGGCATCGGTGAGGATGGCGCGCAGGGCGGCGACGTCGGCGCCGGGGATCAACGCGTCCTCGCCGCCGAAGAGGCCGAGGTAGGGGCACCGCAGCCGCGGCGCCAGGTCGAGCGGACTGGCCGGCTTGCGCGCGTTGGTCTCGGCGTAGCGCAGCATGCCGTACCAACTGACGCAGGCGGCGAGGGACTCGACCGTACACGCGGCCATGAGGGCGTACTGGCCGCCCAGGCAGTACCCGGTGATGCCGACGGCGTCGCCGCGCACGGCGGGATGCGCGGCGAGGGCGCGCACGGCCGCATCGACATCGGCCAAGACGCGCGCGTCGGGAAGCGCGGCGATGCACGCGAACACCGCCGCCATGTCGGGCAGATTGGGCGCACCCTCGCGGCTGTACAGGTCGATGACCAGAGTAGCGAAGCCCTCCGCCGCGAAGCGGGCGGCGACGTCGCGGTAGTGCGGCGAGAGGCCGAAGACGTCTGGAATGAGCAGCAGCCCGGGGACGCGGTCGGCCGCCGCCGGGCGGGCGAGATGGCCGCGCAGGGTGTCGCCGGCGCGCTCGAAGACGAAGGGCTCGCTGTGGACTGAAATCGCCATGCGGCGGGCTTAGCGCGGCGGCGCGGAATCAGCCAGCCATCCCCGATCGCGGCCGCCCCGGCCGCGACTCAGGCGCGGTAGCAGAACGGCCGCAGCGGCAGACTGGTGCTGCCCTGCAGCAACCGCTCGGCGACCAGCTGCGCGGTGATCGGCGCCAGCAGCACGCCGCAGCGGTGGTGCCCGACGGCGAGCGTGACGTTGGCGAGGCCGGGCAACGGACCGATGATCGGGCGGGCAAGCATGGACAGCGGCCGCAGGCCGGACCAGACGCTCGTCACCGGCGCGTCGGCCAGCGATGGCACCATGCGCACGGCGCACTCGAGGAGGCGCGCCGCGTTGATGGCGGTGACGCGCGTGTCGCGCGCGCGCCGGTCGCTGGTGCTGCCGATCAACACCTCGCCGTCGGCGCGCGGCACCAGATAGCCGTCGCCCCACGACAGCGGCAGCGGCAGGCGCTGGCGCGGCCGCACGGCGAGCATCTCGCCGCGGTCGGCGCGCACCGCGATGCGGCGGCGCAGCAGGCGCCCCACCTCGCCGGCCCAGGCGCCGGCGGCGATGACCAGCTGCCCGGGCGCCAGGCGCGCGCCGTCGACGTCAAGCGCCACGACGCGGCCGGCGCGCGTCTCGATCCGCCGCACCGGCGCGTCGAGCTGGAAGGCGACGCCGCGCGCCACCGCCGCCGCATGCAGGGCCGCGACTAGGCGCGGCGCGTGCACCGTCGCGTCATCGGCGAACAGCGCGCCACGGCGCACCGCCGGGTTGATCTCCGGATGTTGCGCGCGCACGCCGTCGCCGTCGAGGAGCTCGACCCGCCAGCCCTGTTCGCGCCGGCGCCGCGCCAAGCCGTCCAGCCGCTCGACCTCGCGGCTGGTGAAGGCGAGGTCGAGGACGCCGCCGCGGATATACTCGACGTCGACGCCGGTCTCCTCGCGCAGCGCCGCGGCGAGTCCCGGGTGTAGGGCGGCCGACAAGCGCTTGAGGTCGGTGAGCGCGCCGCCGCGCGCCCGGCTGCTGGCGACGGCGAGCACCCCGGCGGCGGCGCCGGAGGCCTCGCCGCCGACCTGCCCGCGGTCGATGACGACGATGCGTCCGGCCCCGCCGAGCGCCAGGGCGCGCGCGATGGCGCAGCCGATGACGCCGGCGCCGATGATGGCGAAATCGGCGGTGGTGGACATGCGGGCGTACTAGCAGGCGGCGCCGCTGCACGGCGACCGGGCGTGGCGGTGGGCGGCGCCCATCATGGATGCCGGATGCGACGCGACAGTGGTCACGCCCCCCAGAGACGGTTCGCGCGGCGGCGGCGCTGCCCCCGCCGTCAGCGCCCGGTGATGTTGGGGCGGAACTCGGCCTGCCCGAACTGCACCGGCTTTTCCCCGGCGAGCATGCGCGGCTGTAGGAAACCGGGGCCGTTGGTCATGTACATGGTGTCGCGCGCGCCGCGCTTGTCGTCGAGGTTGATGAAGCCGACGAAGCCGCCGAACCAGGCGCTGAAGACGGTGACGCCGAGCCGCACCGGCGCGTAGACGACGTTGCTCGCCGCCGCCAGCAACGCCGAACCGGGGCGGCGTTCGCGCGGCGCCGCCGGATCCATTTGCGCCGGCACCGGCCGCACAGCGGCGAGGGTCAGGGCGGTGAGCAGCAGGGCGACGAGTATGGCACGCATGGAAAGGCTCTCCTCGGCGCAGGACTATAGCGCGCTGGGGCGGCGCTGTCAGCGCGTAATTTGACCCGCGCCCGCGCCGGTGGCAGTCAGAGGAGTCGCCCCGCACCCCACCCATGCTCGCCACCGATCGCACCTTCGGCCGCGTCACCGTTCTGGTCGGCGAGAAGACCGGCAAGTACCCGGACGGCAACTCGCTCTGGCTGCGCGGGCGCGACGCGACGGCCGTGGTCGACGCGTCCCTGAGCACGCGCCGGCGTGCCGCCGAGCTCGGCGACGTCGACCTCGTCGTGCAGAGCCATGTCCACGAGGACCACGTCGCCGGCCTCGGCGCCTTCCCGCGCGCCCGCGTCGCCGCGCACGCCGCCGATCTGCCCGGCCTGCACCACATCGACGGCCTGCTGGCAATTTACGGCTACGAGGACGCCGCCCTGCTCGAGCGCCTGCGCGGCTGGGTGGAGACGCAGTTCCACTACACGCCGCGGCCCGACGCCGAGCCCTATGTGGATGGCGCCGTCTTCGACCTCGGCGGCGTCCGCCTGCACGCCATTCACCTGCCCGGACACACGCGCGGCCACTGCGCCCTGCTCGCCGAACCGGAGGGGGTGCTGTTTCTCGGCGACATCGACCTCACCGGCTTCGGCCCCTACTACGGCGACGCGTGGTCCGATCTCGCCGACTTCGAACGCTCCCTGGCGCGCGTGCGCGCCATCGAGGCACGCGTCTGGGTGTCGTTCCACCACGCCGGCGTGATCGAGGATCGCGCGACGTTCGAGGCGAAGCTGACGCGCTTCGCGGCGCGCATCGGCGAACGGGAGACGGCGCTGCTGGCCTTTCTCGACGCACCGCGTACGCTGGCGGAGTTGGTGACACACCGATTCCTCTATCCGGCGCACGCCGCGCTCGACTTCGTCGACGCGGCGGAGACGCGCACCATCCGGCAGCATCTGGCGCGCCTCGTCGAGAGCGGGCAGGTCGAAGAATGCGCCGCCGCCACGTGGCGGCGGCGATGACCAGATCCTGTGTAGTCGTCGGCGCCGGCCCGGCCGGGTTGGCGGCGGCCAATCGGCTGGCGGCGCACGGCGTCAAGGTCACCGTCCTCGAGGCGGCTGCGGCGATCGGCGGGCGCACGCGCTCGGAGCGCGTCGGAGAGTTCGTCGTCAACACCGGCGCCGGCTTCCTGACGACGTTCTACGACGAGACGTTGAAGCTCCTGGCCGGACTCGGCATCGCCACCGCGGTGCCGACACCGCAGCTGGGTGTCATGGCCACGCCCTTCGGCAAGTTGGAACTCAACCTGAGCTCGCCGCGCCGCATCCTGCAGTTCCCCCTCATCACGATGGCGAGCAAGCTGCGCACCGCCGCGGCGCTGGCGCGTGCGGCGCTGCGCGGGCGCACGCACATGGCGCGGCCGGCACGCCTAGCCTGGCTCGACCGCGGCGAGACGATCGAGCAGTGGGGCCGCCGCGCCATGGGCGACACCGCCTACGAGTACCTGCTGCGCAGCGGCGTCGAACCGTTTTTCTACATCGGCGCCGAGGAGCTCTCCGCCGCGCTCGGCAAGGCGCTGCTGCGGCACGCGCGCGGCTGGCAGCTGCTGGTCGTGCCCGACGGCATGGGGGCGCTGTGCGAGGCGCTGGCGCGCGGCGTCGAGGTGCGCACCGGCTGCCACGTCGGCGGCCTCGATATCCGCGACCGGTCCGTCGAGGTGCGCCACGCCGGCGGCGTGCTGGAAGCCGACGCCTGCATCCTCGCCGCGCCGGCGTCGGCGATCGCGGCCCTGGAGGGCCCGCTGGCGAAAGAGGACCGCGCCGACGTCGCCGCCGTGCGCACCATGCCGAGCATCGTCCTCTACTTCGGCTACGAGCGCCCGCTCACCGTGCAGTATCCCCTCGTCACGCCCGCCGGCCCGGGGCGGCATCCGATCGCCCGCGTGCGCACCTGGTCGGCGCTCAGCCCGACCTCGGTCCCGGAGGGCAAGGAACTGCTCGCCATCCACGCCATGGGCTGGCGCAGTGCCGAGCTGCTCGATCGCGATCCCAGCCGCATCGCCGCGGCGCTGCGCGCCGACGCCGAGGAGGTGTTCGGCCGCCTCGCCGATCCCGACTGGATCCGCCTCTACCCGCGCGCCGAGGGCACCGTCGTCACCGCGCCCGGCCATTACCGGCGCATGCACGCGTTCCTGAAGCGGCCGCGCACGCGCCTGCTGTACGCCGGCGACTGGCTCACCGGCTCGACCATCGAGGGCGCCGTCTGGTCCGGCCTCACCGCCGCCGACAAGTTCCTGCGCGCCACGTCGTGAGCCGCCCGCCGTGCTCGCCTACCTCCATCCCATCACCGGCTTCCTCGTCCTCATCCTGCTGGTCTACTCCGGCTCCCTCGGCCTGCAGCTGCGGCGCGCTCGCCGCGACCGCGCGGCCCTGGCAGCGCGCCATGTGCGCTGTGCCCGGGCCACCTACATCCTGGTCCTGCTGAGCTGGCTGGCCGGCGCGGCGTCGGTGCTGGGGGCGCGCGACGACCTGCAGCTTGCCGCCTCACTGCACTTCCGCAGCGCCACCCTGCTCGCCCTGCTGCTCACCGGCAGCGCCCTCAGCGGGCGCGCCATCGAGCGCGGCAATGCCGGGGTCCGCGACTGGCACCCCTGGTTCGGCGGCACCGCCCTGCTCCTCGCCGCCGCACACGCGGTGACGGGGCTTCGTCTGACCCCATGATCGCGCCCGCGACCACAACGTCAGGAGGGCTCTCGTGACGGATCCATCGACCGCACTGCGCGCCCACCGCGACGCCATCGTCCGCCGCCACATGGAGTCGGAGAACGGGCACGACTTCGACACCACCATCGCCACGTTCAGGCACCCGCGTTACGAGATCATCGCCACCGGCCAGATCCACGACGGCGCAGCGGAAGTGCGCCAGTACTTCCGCGACTCGCGTGCCGCCTTCCCCGATCAGCGCAACGAGCTCATCGCCCTGTACCACGCCGACGACGCCGTCATCGCCGAGTTCTGGCTGCTCGGCACCCACCGCGGCCCGCTGCTGGGCATGGAGCCAACCGGGCGGGAGTTCCGCTGCCAGATGACGGCGTTCTTCCTCTTCGAGGGCGAGGGCCTGGTGTGCGAGCGGGTGTACTTCGACACGGCGACGATCCTGCGGCAGTTGGCCACGTAGCCGTGCCGCGCGGCCCAGCCGGCCCTTCGCCTGGAGGGCGCCGCCCTGCAGGCGAAGGTCAACTCCACGCCGTCTCGACGTCGCCTTTGCGCAGGCGGCCGGCGATGACGATCTGCTGTACCTCGCTCGAGCCGTCGTAGACGCGGGCGACGCGCAGGTCGCGCCACAGCCGATCGATCATGTACTCGCCCTTGATATAGCCGTAGCCGCCGAAGATCTGCATGGCGTCGTCGACGGTCTGCCAGGCGCCCTCGGCGGCGAGGAACTTGGCGGTGGACGACTCGCGGATCGACTGGCCGCCCTGGTCGAGCAACCATGCGGAGCGGTAGACGATCAGGCGCGCCGCCTCGGTGCGGGCGCTCATCTGCGCCAAGCGGAAAGCGATCGACTGGTGCTCGATCAGCGGCTTGCCGAAGGTCTTGCGCTGCTCGGCATAGGCGAGCGCCAGCTCCATAGCCTTCTGCGCCGAGCCGACGCAGCGCGCGCTGAGCGTCGTGCGCCCCTCGGAGAGACAGCGCTTGGCGTAGTCCATGCCCTTGCCCTCCTCGCCGAGCAGCGCCTCGGCGGGGATGCGGGCGTCCTCGAAGACGACCTCGGAGATCGACGAGCCGCGATGGCCGGTGGTGTCGAACACCTGGCCGATCGAGACGCCCGGCGTGTCGGCATCGACGATGAAGGCCGAAATGCCGGCGGCGGCGCGCGCGAAGGTGACGAAGTGGTGCGCGCGCGGCGCGTTGGTGATGAAGATCTTGCGGCCGTTCAGCACGTAGGCGTCGCCCTGGCGCTCGGCCTTGGTGGCCAGGCCGGCGGCGTCGGAGCCCGATTCCGCCTCGGTGAGGGCGAAGGAGCCGATCCATTCGCCGGTCGCCATCTTCGGCAGGTAGCGTTCCTTCTGCGCCCGGCTGCCGAAGCGCACCAGGCCGACGCAACCGATGCCGGTATGCACGCTGATGAAGCTCGCCAGACCCCAGGGGCCACGGCCGAGCATCTCGTGGCAGAGGGTCTTCTGCACCACCGACAGGCCGAGCCCGCCGTATTCCTGCGGGATGGCGAGGCCGAGGAGGCCGAGGTCGCGGGCGCCGTCGAGCAGCGACTGCGGCAGCGTGTCGGTCTTCTCGATTTCCTGCCAGACACCGTTGGCGTGCGTCTCGGTGAAGTCGCGCACCGACTGCTGCAGGAGGCGGTCGTCGGGAGAGATGGTGAAATCCATAGCGCAGGGGCTTACCAGCGCCGCGCGCGCTGACGCAACGTAGTCCCGCCCAGGCCGCCTAGGCGAGGAAGGCGAGCAGCGCCGCGGCCAGCTGGTCGGGCTGCTCGAGGTGCGGGTGGTGGGCGCTGCCGGCGATGACGACCCGCGCGGCGCGCAGGGTCGCCAGCCGGTCGAGCAGCTCGGCCTCGGGGTAGCGCAAGGGGCTCTCGTCGCCCTCGACGTAGAGCACCGGACAGGCGATGCGCTGCCAGAAGGGGCGCGCCTGGGCGATGTAGAAAGGCTGCGGCGAGCGCGTCTGGTGCAGCGGGTCGAAGACCCACGCGCGCTGGTCGCCGGCGACGACGCGGGTGCCGTGCGCGGCGAGCAGGGCGATGGCCTCCTCCCCCATGCGCGGATAGCGCTCGCGCAGGCGCCTCGCGGCGGCCGCCAGGGTGAACGTCGGCCGCGGCCGCGCCGCGACCCGCTCGAGATCGGCACACCACTGCGCGTAGCGCGCCGGCGTGTCGGCCGGGTCGGCATCGCCGGGGCCGAGGCCCTCGATCGCGACCAGCCCCGTCACCTGTTGCGGCGCGCTGCCGGCATAGAGCAGCGCCGCATTGCCGCCCATCGAGTGCGCCACCAGCGCGACGCGCGTGCCGAGGGCGCGCACGACAGCGGCGAGATCGGCGACGTAGTCGGCGAAGTGGTAGTAGCCGCCGGCACCCACCCAATCGCTCTGGCCGTGGCCGCGCCAGTCGAGCGCGTAGACGTGCCAGCCACCGGCGGCGAGGCGCGGCGCGACCAGGCTCCAGACGTGCGCGTGCTCGAGGAAGCCGTGCAGCAGCACGACGACGCGCGCGCCGCCGCCCCACTCGAGGAGATGGTGCGTCAGCCGGTTGGCGACGATCTTCACCGGCCGGCGCCGCCGCGGCCGAGGGTGAGGTCGAGCGGGCGCGGCATCCACTTGTACCGGTCGCGGCGGTGCGCCATAGCGGCCTCCCTAGATGATCGGTCGGACGCGCGCCACGCGCCCCCTTGCACCTGCGACCGCGCGGGCTGCCGCGCGCGTCGGCGCCGTGGCGGCCCTGCTGGTGACGGGGCTCGGCGCCTGTACGAACAATCCCTACCCGGACGCCGACGCGGCGGCCAAGATCCTCTACCTGTCGTATCCGGTGGCGCCGAAGACGCTCGACCCACAGGTCGCCTACTCCACCGTCGACCACGTCGTCACCGGCGCCGTCTTCGACACCCTGCTCGAGTACCACTACCTCGACCGCCCCTACCGTCTCATCCCCGCCCTCGCCGAGGCGCTGCCGCGCCCCGAGCCGCGCGCCGACGGGCACGTGACGTATCGCTTCCACCTGCGCGACGGCGCGCTGTACCAGGACGACCCCTGCTTCGCGCGCGGCGGCGCCGGCCGCACGACGCGCGCCGTCGAGGCGGCCGACGTCGCCTTCGCCCTGGCGCGCATCGCCGACCCGCAGGTCGGCAGTCCGGTCATCGACACCTTCGCGCGCGTCACCGGCCTGCGCGACTTCTCCACCCGTCTCGCCGCGGCGCGCGCCGATGCCGCCGTCGCCGCCCTGCCGGCGCACGAACAGTACGCCCGCGCCGGCGGCATCGCCGGCGTGCGCGTCCTCGACGCGCGCACCCTGGAGGTCGAGCTCGACGCCCCCTACCCGCAGATCCTCTTCTGGTTCGCCATGCCCTTCACCGCCCCCCTGCCGTGGGAGGCGGTGGCGACATACGACGGACGCGACGGCCGCGATCGCCTCGCCGACCACCCGGTCGGCGCCGGCCCCTTCGCACTGGCCCGCTACGATCGTCAGGCGCGCATCGTCCTGAGCCGCAACCCCAACTGGTACGGCGTCCGCCACCCCGAGTGGCGCGCGCCGGGCGCCGTCTTCCCCGCGCCCGGCGCGCGCGACGACGCCGACGGCATGCTGCGCGCCGCGGCGGGGCAGCCGTTGCCCTTTCTCGAGCGCATCGAGATGCGTCGCGAGCCCGAGGCGGTGCCGGCCTTCATCAAGTTCATGCAGGGCTACTACGACACGTCGCCGATCATCCGCGAAAGCTTCGACCAGGTGGTGCAGCGCGGCGCACTCACCGCCGAGGCCGCCGCGCGCGGCCTGCGCCTGGAGACGGCGGTCATGGCGGGCGTCTACTACGTCGGCTTCAACATGGACGATACGGTCGTCGGCGCCGCCGCCGGCGAACGCGGCCGCGCCCTGCGCCAGGCGATGAGCCTGGCCGTGGATGCCACGGAGTTCCTGCGCCTCTTCAACAATGGGCTCGGCATCCCGGCGCAGTCGCCGCTGCCCCCCGGCATCTTCGGCTACGCGGCCACCTACCGGAACCCCTGGCGGCAGCCGGACCTGACGCGCGCCGCCGCGCGCCTGGCCGAGGCCGGCTACCCGGGCGGCATCGACCCCGCCACCGGCAAGGCGCTGCGCATCAGCTTCGACGTCAACAACACCGCCGCGCGCGCCCTGCTGCAGTTCCAGTTCCTGGTCGAGACGTGGAAGGGCCTCGGCCTCGACGTCGAGATCGCCGCCACCGACTACAACCAGTTCCAGGACAAGGTGCGGCGCGGCGCCTATCAACTCTTTCAGTGGGGCTGGATCGGCGACTACCCGGACCCGGAGAACTTCCTCTTCCTGCTCTACGGTCCGATGGGCCGCGCCCACAGCGGCGGTCCGAACACCGCCAACTTCGCCGACCCGGCCTACGATGCGCTGTTCGAGCAGATGCGCGCCCTCGAGAACAGCCCGCAACGCGCCCGGGTGATCGACGCCATGCGCGCCATCCTCGAGCGCGAGCGGCCGTGGATCGAGCTCTTCCACCCCGAGGACTACGCCCTGCACCACGGCTGGCTCGCCAACGTCGTGCCGACCTCGATGTCCCTGCCGACGATGAAGTACTGGGATCTCGACCCGGCCCGGCGCGCCGAGCGCCGGCGGGCCTGGAACCGCCCCTTCCCCCTGCGCTGACGCCGATGCTCGCTTACCTCCTGCGCCGCCTCGCCTTCGGCGCCGTCACCGTCGTCGGCGTCCTGCTGCTGCTGTTCGCGCTGTTCTTCCTCGTCGCGACGCCCGACGACGTCGCCCGCAAGGCACTCGGCGAGAAGGCGATGCCGGAGGCGATCGCGCAGTGGAAAACCAACCACGGCTACGACAAGCCGCGCCTGTGGAACGCCGCCGCCCCGTTCGACACGATGCTGGCCGAGCACCTGCGCCGCATGCTCACCTTCGACTTCGGGCGCAGCGACGCCGACGATACGCCGATCGTCGAGCGCCTGCGGGAGGGCGTCTGGCCGAGCCTGACGCTCACCGTGCCGCTCTTCGTCCTCGGCCTGGTCTGCGCGGTCGCCCTCGCCCTCCTCGTCGCCTACCGGCGCGACTCGGCCCTCGACCGCGCGACGCAGGTCGCCTGCGTCGTCCTGATGAGCGTACCGATCCTGCTGTGGATCGTCGGCGGCCAGTACCTGCTCGGCAAGATGCTGCGCTGGTTTCCGATCTCCGGCTTCGACCCGGCGCCGGCGGTGGTGCTGCGCTTCCTCGCCATGCCGGTGCTGATCGGCGTCCTCGCCCACCTCGGCCAGGAAGTGCGGTACTACCGCACCGTCTTCCTCGAGGAGCGCAACCGCGACTACGTCCGCACCGCCTACGCGAAGGGCTGCAGTCCGTCGCAAGTGATGCGCCGCCACGTGCTGCGCAACGCGCTGATCCCGATTCTCACCAACGTCGTCATCGAGATCCCCTTCCTGTTCACCGGCTCGATCCTGCTGGAGTCGTTCTTCGGCATCCCGGGGCTAGGGACGATGACGGTCGACGCCATCAACGGCAACGACTTCGCGACCCTGCGCGTCATGGTGTTCCTCGGCGCCCTGCTGTTCATCGCCGGGCAGGTGGCGACGGATCTCGCCTATGCGGCGGCGGATCCGCGCGTGCGGTTGGAATGAGGCGCGTTGCGCCCGCGGCGCCGCGCCGCTCGAGCCTTCGATGATCGAATCCCATCATCTCGCCAACGCCGCCGTCGCCGCCCTGGCGGCGCTCTGCGGCGTCACCGCCTGGCGCGGGCGCGCGCGGCTGGCGGCGCTGTGGACCCGCCGCCCGCTGGCGATGTTGGCGGTCGGACTCTACCTGCTCGTCGGCGCCCTCGATTCGATCACCTGGGTGGGCGGCAGCCGCGGCACCGCCCCGACGGACCTGGTGGCGTTGCAGGAACCGCGCAGCGTCATCGATCGCCTCTTCCCGCCCGATTTCCGCGAGCGCAGCTATTCGGCGCCACTCGCCGCGGTGGAGTTCTACGACGGCGGCGCGCTGCGTTTTCCCGGTCGGCACCTGCTCGGCACCGACATCCTCGGCCGCGACGTCCTGCTGCAGGGGCTCAAGGGGGTACGCGTGGCCTTGCTCATCGGCGGCGTCGCCAGCCTGATCGTCATTCCCCTCGCCCTCGCCGCCGGCATGGGCGCCGGCTACTTCGGCCGCCGCGTCGACGACGCCGTGTTCTTCCTCATCAGCACCCTGTCGTCGATCCCGACCCTGCTGCTGCTCATCGCGCTGGTGATGGTTCTCGGGCGCGGCACGCTGCAGGTCTGCGTCGCGCTCGGCATCACCAGTTGGGTCGGCTTCGCGCGCATCATCCGCGGCGAGACGCTGAAGCTGCGCGAGCTCGACTATGTCGCCGCCGCCCGCGCGCTCGGGGCCAGCGACTGGCGCATCCTGCGCCGCCACATCCTGCCCAACCTCACGCACCTGGTGGTCATCACCTTCGTGCTGCTGTTCTCCCGCCTGGTGCTCTCCGAGTCCATTCTCTCCTGGCTCGGCCTCGGCGTCGACGGCAGTTGGGGCCAGATGATCGACCAGGCGCGCGACGAGCTGGCGCGCGATCCGATCATCTGGTGGACCCTGGCTACCGCCGCCGCGGCGCTCTTCGGCCTGATTCTGGCGGTCAACCTGATCGGCGACGCCCTGCGCGATCAGCTCGACCCACGCACCACCCGCTGAGCGGCACCGCGCGGCGCCCGCCGGCGTCAGCGTGGCGGCGCGGCGACGAGGTGGTCGTCGACGGCGACGGCATAGGCGCGCACCGAGCGCGGCCCGACATCGTCGACGCGGGCGGTGAAGTCCACCACCGCCAGGGCGCGCCCGTCGCTCGGCAGCGGCTGCGCACTGGCGATGGCGATGGCCAGACGTCCCGGCTGCACTACGCGCGCCTGCAACAGGGCGGCGGCGCCGAGATGCACGCTGCGCGGGCTGCGGGGGACCAGGCGGTCGGGATCGAAGCGCAGCTCGACCTCCAGCGCGTACACCGATCCCGGCGCGCGCACGCCGACCGGGACCCGCCAGCGACCACCGCGGATGCGCCGCGGGGCACCGAGCGCCAGCGCCGTGCCAGCCGGCGCCGGATCGTCCTCGGCAATGCGGGACCCACCGGGCAGCCAGTTACCGGTGCAGTCGCCGAGCAGGGCGGCGCGGAAGTCCTGCCCGCCGGCGTTGCCGACCAGCGGAGCATAGGTGAGGGCGCCACGGCGGCAGCCCTCGATGGTCAGACGCGGGGCCACCGCCTCGCGGTTGGCGGCACCGACGCCGACGGGAAAGAACACGAAGTCCGATGCGCAGGCGGCGCCGGCGGGAAGCTGGGCGATGGCGCCGACGGTGCGCTGCAGGATGCGCGCGGCGTCGAGCGGGCTGACGCTGCCGTTGCCGGTGACGTCGCAGGCGAGCTGGCGTTCGGCATCGAGCTGACGCAGGCCGGCGCTGGCCTGCAGGACCCAGGCGGCGTCGAGCGCGCTGATCGCGCCGGCGCCGACGTCGCCGTCCTTGCGCGGCTCGACGCTCCAGTCGCCGGCGGCGAGGTCGGCCACGGCCCAGGCGCCGTCGCCACCGCTGACCAGATCGATCGCCCCGGCACCGCGCAGGGCGACGCGCGCGCCGGGTACGGCGAGGCCGCTGGCGTAGTAGGTGACACGCCCGCTCAGCGCGCGCGCCCCGGGCAGGGCGACGGTCGCCGTCGGGAGCACGGCGGTGGCGCTGGGCGGCGCGGAGGTGGCGGTCGCCGTCGCCGGCAGCGTCGGCGTCGCCGGCAGCGGCGTCGCGGTCGGCGTCGCGGTCGGCGTCGCCGGCGCCGGGTAGAGGGCGCGCAGGCCGGCGATGTCGTCGGCGGCGAGCGCGGCGCAACGGCCGTCGAAGTGCGCGCTGGCCGCCATGGTGGCGGCGCTGTCGGTGGAGTGGCCGAGCCCCAGCGCGTGACCGACCTCGTGCGTCGCCACCTCCGCCAGGTTGCAGGCGTTCCAGCCCGGGCAGTCGGCCCAGCCGTCTGCGAAGGTGACCTTACCGACGCGGATGCGGCGAAAACTGGCGCCACCGACGACGCGCGACTCGTCCGTGTAGCAGAAGCCGCCGATGCCGAGGACGCCGCGGCAGCCGACCGGATCCTCGATCTCGTCGAACGGATCCTCGAAGACGACGCGGCTGGCGCCGCCGCAGCCGGCGAACGACGCCGGGGCGTCGAGCGGCGCGGCGGCGAGTCGCAGCGTCACCCCATCGACGCCGCTCCACACCGCCAGTGCGTCGCTGACGGCCGCCACGGAGGCCGCCGCGCCGAGACCGGCGGCGCCGGCGGGATCGATGCGGAAGGTCACCGCCTCGCCGGCGTCGGCCTCGAACCAGCGCGAGGGCGTGCCGAGATAGGTGAACGGCGCCGCCGCGACGACGGAGCGTGCCGTGGCCGTTGCGCCGGCGGCGCGCGGCGTCGGCCGCGCCGCGCCGTCTCGCGCCAGGGACGGCCGCCGCGCCACCGGCTTCGCCGCCAACCCAGCCAACACGTCCGCCAACCGCTCGGGCGCGGCGGCGGTGCCGTCGAGCACCGCGCCGCTGGTCGGATCCAGCACCACCACGTCGTCGCCGAACTCGCGCCGCGCCAGCAGCGCCCCGCCCGCGTCGGCGTCGAGCACGTACCGGCCCATGGCCATCGCCGTGGTGTGCCAGGCCCCATCGCGACCGCGGCGCACGAAGGCCAGGACGCGCTCGCCGGCGCGATACCGAGGCGTCCCGAAGACGCGCTCGCTGCGGCCGGCGAGGTCGCCGCCCATCTCCTGTAGCCGCAGCGGACCGGGCGGCAGCACGCCGAACACGACCTGCTCGGGCGCCAACTCGACGCGCGTGACGATGCCGCCGTCCGCCGTCGCGACCGCGGCCACCGCCGTCACCGTGGCGATGACGGCGGCATCGGAACGCACCGCCAGGTCGCCGGCCTCCATGCGCACAAAGGTCGTCGCCGCGACCGGCGCCGCCAGCAGCGCCAGCAGCCCTATGGCAAGCGTGCGCACGTACCTCGGCCCTGCCATATCGCGCGCGCAAGGCAGCCAATCGCGTGCCACGCGGCCTGCGCACGACGCACCGATGACGAGCGCAGGGCACCGTCAAGATCACGCGCGTTGGCAGATGCCATGCCCCAGCTTCGCCGCCACGGCCATTCGCGGCTTCGTCGAGGGATCCCTGCGGAACCCGCTGTGAAGACTCGACAAACGCGGACCGCAGCGACCGCCGCGGCCGGCGCGGCGGCGGCTGCTTCGGCAGGCGACCCGGCATCCTGGTAACGGCGCGCGGCAGCCCCGCGTCGTCGCCCCGGCCGCCAGCCGGGCGGCGGGCGCCTAGTCCTACGCCGGCACGCTGATCATCGCCGTGCAGCCCTGCCCGTCGCGCGACTCGAGCCGCAGGGCGCCGCCCATGGCCTGCACCGCCACCGCCACGGCGTCGAGCCCGATGCCGCGCCCGGCCAGGGCGTCGACCTCGGCGCGGGTCGAGAAGCCCGGCCGCAGTACCAGTTCCTCCGCCGCGCCGGACAGACCGGCGCGCGCCGCGGCAGCGGCGATGGCGACGCGGTCGAGGCCGGCGCCGTCGTCGGAAACCGCCAGCCGCAGGGCGCCGGGCTCGCGCGCGGCGGCAACCAGGATGCGGCCGACGCGTGGTTTGCCGGCCGCGGCGCGCGTCGTCGGCGCCTCGATGCCGTGCGCGACGGCGTTGCGCACCAGGTGCAGCAGCACGCCGCGCAGGGCGATACCGTGCGCGCCGGACAGCACCGCCGCGCCGCCGCCGATCTCCAGCGCCACCAACTTCCCTTCCGTCGCCGCCGCGACGGCGCAGGCGCGCGCCAGCAGCGGCCACAGCGCGCGCAGGATCACCGCGTCCTCGCCGGCCGGCGGCGCCACGCCGGCGACCTCGCCAACCTCGCCGCGGACGCGCTCGACGACGTGGCGCAGGCCGGCCAACTCTCCCGCCGCCTCGCCACCCTCGCCGGCGCCGCGCACCGCGTCGAGCAGCGACTCCGCGTCGTGCAGCACGCGCGCCGCGTGACTGAACCCGGCCGCCGCGGCGCCGACCTTCATGGTGTGGAACTCGCGGAACAGCGCTTCCAGCATCGCCGCGTCGGCCGGCGCCCGGTCCTGGCGGTCGAGCAATGATTCGACGCGCGCCAGGCTGCCCTCGGCTTCGTGCGCGAAGACCACGCGCAGCTCGATTTCGAGCTCCTGGCTGGAGATGCTCATCGACGTGCCTGGTCAGGAGGCAAGACTCCTGCCAGGGCGGGAGACGCCACGGCGCCTGGACCACCACGGCGGCGCCGCGGCGGCGAGCGTCACACAACGGCGGCTGCGGCGACCGTCGCACCGCAGCATGCCCGGCGTCGGGGTCGCCGCCCTCGCCGGCCGGCCGTCAGGCGGCGCGCGGCAGGTCCGGGGTCGCCGCCGCCTCCACCCGCGCCAGGGCCAGGAACCACGGCGCGGCGCAGGCGTAGATCGCCGCCGAGACCAGCCAGGCGGTGCCGATGTCGGTCGCTCGCGCCAGCCAGCCCAGGCACAGCAGTCCGAGGCCGCCGCCGAGGGTGAACGACATCGAGCGCACCGAGAGGATGGTCGCCCGTTGCGCCGCCGTGGCGTGCTCGCTCATCCACGCCTGCAGCACCGGTTCGCTGAAGCCGAAGCCGACCTCCTGCAACAGGAAGCCGACGCAGGCGACCGGAAACCCCGCCGCGGCGCCGGCGACGCCGAGCGTCGCCGCGCGCCACAACAGGGCCAGGGCGAGCGCGCTCGGTCGGCCGAGGCGCGCCACCAGGCGCGGGATCAGGGCGCTGCCGGCGATCGAGGTCAGATTGAGGAACAGCCACACCCAGCCCATCAACCACGGCCCCGCGCCGGAGAGGTCGGTCAACCGCGGCTGCCACATCTGGAAGGCCGGCAGGGTGGCGAAGGCGGTGAGGGCGGCGAGACCGCACAGCCAGCGCATCGCCGGCGCGGCGCGCACCAGGGCGACGCTCTCGCGCATGGTGGCGGCGATCGAATAGTGGCTGCCGTCGGCGGCGCGGCGGCGCACATGCGTCTCGCGCATCAGCAGCGCGGCGGCGGCGGCGCAGACGAGAAAGCCGCCGCTGCCGAGCAGCCACGGCAGGGCCAGATCGCGCGTCGCCACATACGCCGCCAGGAGGCCGCCGACCATCGCCATCGTCTGACCGAGCATCTGGCCGCGCGCGAACAGCCGGTCGACCGGTCGCTCGTCGCCATCGGCGCGCACGCCGTCCACCGCCCAGGCGTCGAAGGCGCCGGTGGCGAGCGTCGTGCCGATCGCATCGATCACCTCGGCGACCAGGAAATCGGTGAAGCTGTCGGAGACGTAGTAGAGTCCGAAGGCGACGGCGCGCACCAGACAGCTGAGCACGAACGACGCCTTGCGGCCGAACACGTCGGCGATCGCCCCGGTCGGGATCTCGAAGACGCAGATGGTGATCAGGTACACGGCCAACACGACGTTCAGCTGCAGCAGGTCGAGCCCGCGCGCCAGCAGGAACAGCGCATAGGTCGGCCCGAGCACCGCCCAGGCGATGCGGTTGAGCGCGGTGAGGAGGTAGTAGGTGCGTTCGGTGCGGGTCATGCGCGGCACCGGCGGGAAGCCGAGTCGCGGAGGTGTAACGCGCCGGCGGCGAGGCGTCCATGCAGACGTTCCCACGTCCGTGCGCGGCGCTTCGCAGCAACCCGCCCGGCGCGCTATTCTGCCACCTGCCCGAGTCGCACGCGCCGCCCGGCCACCGCATGGACACCCTGGACCTCACCCCGACGCTCTCCATCCCGCTCGCCGAAGTGACGCTGAGCTACGCGCGCGCCGGCGGACCGGGCGGGCAGAACGTCAACAAGGTCGCCTCCAAGGCGGTGCTGCGCTTCGACCTGCGCGGCACGCCGTCGCTGCCGGCGGCGGCGCGGGCGCGGGCGCTGACGCGGCTGGCGTCGCGGCTGACGCTCGACGGCGTGCTGGTGCTGTCGTGCTCCGAGCACCGCGAGCAGTCGCGCAACCGCGCCGCGGTCCTGGAGCGCCTGCGGCTGCTGCTGGCGGCGGCGGTGACGCCGCCGCGGCCGCGGCGGCCGACGCGGCCGACCAAGGCCTCGCGCGAACGGCGCCTCGGCGCCAAGAAACAACGCGCGCGGGTGAAGCGGGATCGTACGGCGACCGACTGACCGCACCGCCGCGACCGCTCCGACCCTCAGACGGCGTCCTCGACGACGGCGGCCCTCTCGCCGAGCACCAGGGCGATGCCCTGCGCCACTTGGCGGGCGGTGCACGGCTTGGTGATGTAGTAGTCGGCGCCGTGCTGGTAGCCGTCCATGACGTCGTCGTCGTCGCTGCGCGCGGTGACCAGAATGACCGGCACCGCAGCGGTCGCCGCCTGCGCGCGCAGCTCCTGCAGGACCTCGAGACCACTCATGTCGGGCATCATCACGTCGAGCATGATGAGGTCCGGAGCCTGCTCGCGCGCCGCCGCCAGCGCGGCGGCGCCGCTGGCGGCCAGGCGGACGCTGTGCCCCTGCGCGGCGACCATGGCGCGCATCAACATCCGGCAGTCCTCGACATCGTCTACCACCAACACGTCACGCGGCGTCATCATCGCTCTCCCTGTGCGGCTCCACGGACCCCTGCCCAAGCAAGCGCCGTGCCCGGCGTGGAGCGCACCAGCCGCGGGAGGCCGCGCCACCGCAGCGACGTGGCGGAGACCGTCGATACGTCAATTTCTGCACCGCGCCGCGCGTCGCGCCGGAGGACAGGCCGCTTGCGAAGCGCGCCTGCGCCGGCTTATGCGGCCCCTTCGAGTCGTCGATGCCGCCGCCACGCCAGCCACCCCGCCGCCCCGTGTCCCCGCCGCCGGCGGCGGCGCCGAGCTGGTTACCGGCGCTGCTCTGCGCCGCCCTCGCCGCGGCGGTCCTGGCGCTCTACGCGCAGACCGCGGGCTTTGCGTTCGTCCATCTCGACGACCTGCACTTCCTGATCGAGAACCGGCCGGTCGCCGCCGGCCTGACCTGGGACGGCTTCGTGTGGTCGCTGACGGCGCGGGCGCCGAACTGGCATCCGGTGACGTGGTGGACGCACATGGTCGACCGCGCCGCTTTCGGCGACTGGGCCGGCGGCCATCATCTGGTCAGCGCCGTCGGGCACGCGCTCAATGCCGTGCTCTGCTTCCTCGCCCTGCGCCGTCTCACCGGCGCGCTGTGGCCGAGCGCCCTGGCGGCGGCCCTGTGGGCCCTGCATCCGCTGCGCGTCGAGTCGGTCGCCTGGCTGTCGGAGCGCAAGGACGTGATGAGCGGCCTCTTCTTCATGCTCACGCTGCTCGCCTACGCCGCCTACGCACGGCGGCCGTCGCTCGGCCGCTACCTGCTCGTCGCCGCCGCGCTGGCGCTCGGCCTGGCGTCGAAGACCATGCTGGTAACGCTGCCGCTGATCCTGCTGCTGCTCGATGTCTGGCCGCTCGGCCGCCTCGGCTGGCCGGGCGGCGCGGCGGCGCCGGCGCGCGCCGCGCCCGCCTCGCTGCCGCGTCTGTGCCTCGAGAAGCTGCCGCTGCTGCTGCTCGCCGGCGTGGCGGCGCTGCTGACGCTGCAGGTGCAGGAGACGGTGTCGGGGCTGCGTACGCTCGACGAGGTGTCGCTGCCATGGCGGCTGGTGAACGCGCCGCTGGCGACCCTCGCCTACCTGCGCAAGAGCCTCTGGCCGGTCGACCTCGCCGCGCTCTACCCGCATCCGGCGCTGCTGGCCGGCGCGCGCCTCGAGGACTGGACCCTGCCCTCGGTCGGCGCCGTCTTCGTCCTCGCCGCGCTCACCGCCGCCAGCCTCGCCGGCGCGCGTCGCTTCCCGTACGTCGCCGTCGGCTGGCTCTGGTACCTGATCGCGCTGGCGCCGGTGATCGGCCTGGTGCAGGTCGGCCAGACGGCGATGGCCGACCGCTACACCTACCTCTCCACGCCGGGTCTGTACCTGGCGCTCGCCTGTGGCCTGCGCGACCTGATCGCCTGGCGGCCGCGCCTGCGCAGGCCGGTGCTCGCCGCCTGCGCGTTGGCGCTCGTCGCCGGCGCGGCGCTGACCTGGCGGCAGATCGGCACCTGGCGCGACAGCGAGAGCCTGCTCGCCCACGCGCTGGCGGTGACCCGGGACAACGTCCTCGCCGAGGCCAGCTACGGCGCCGTGCTGAAAGAGGACGGCCGCTTCGCCGACGCCGAGCCGCACCTGCGCCGCGCCATCGCCCTCAGCCCCGAGCAGCCGTTCCCGCACATGCACCTGGGCGTCGTCCTGCAGGACACCGGTCGCCTCGCGGAGGCCGAGCAGCACCATCGCCAGGCCCTGCGCCTCTCGCCGAACTATCCGCAGGCGCTCGCCAACCTCGGCGTCGTCCTGCTGCGCCAGCAGCGCCTCGACGAGGCGATCGCCGCCATCCAGGCAGCGCTGGCACAAAAGCCCGACTACGCGCTGGCGGAGAGCAACCTCGGCGCCGCCTATCTCCACCAGGGCCGCTTCGCCGAGGCGCGCCAGCATCTCGAACGCGCCATCGGTCTCGACCCCGGCCAGGTGCCGGCGCACAACAACCTCGGCGTCGCCCTGTACCGGCTCGGCGACGCCGCCGCGGCACGGGCGCAGTTCGCGCGCGCGCTGCAGCTCGACCCGGCCAACGCCATGGCCGCCGACAACCTGGAAAAGCTGGGCGGCGCGGCGGCGCCCTGAGCGGCGGTGGCGCGCGGCGGCGAGGTGTGTTTTGCGCTCCGGTATGCAGCGTGACTTCACCTGGATCGTCGTCGCTTACCTCGTCGCCGTCTTGGCCGCCGTCGCCGTCGGCGTCACTGTCGGCTGGCAGCATCCGTTGGCGGTAGCCTTCATCGCCGATGTCGCCGCCACCGTGGCGGTGTTCGGCTTCAGCGTCGCCTTCAGCAACTCCAGCTTCTACGACGCCTACTGGAGCGTCGCGCCGCCGCTGATCGCGGTCTGGTTGTGGAGCGCGGCGCTGCCCGAAGCGAGCGGCCTGCGGCAGGTTGTGGTGCTGGCGCTGGTCGGCTGGTGGGCGGTGCGGCTGACCCACAACTGGGCGCGCGGCTGGAGCGGACTCGGGCACGAGGACTGGCGCTACGTCGACCTGCGCGCCGCGAGCGGCGGCGCCTACTGGCTGGTCAGCTTCGTCGCCCTGCACATGATGCCGACGCTGCAGGTCTTCCTTGGCTGCCTGCCGCTGTGGCCGGCGCTGGCGGTCGGCACGCACCCGTTCGGTGTCCTCGACCTGCTGGCGACGCTGGTCACCGGCGGCGCCATCGCCATCGAGCAGCGCGCCGACAAGGAGCTGGTCGCCTACCGCCGCTCCAACCCGCCGCGCCAGGCGATCCTCGCCAGCGGGCTGTGGGCGTGGTCGCGCCACCCCAACTACTTCGGCGAGATGGGCTTCTGGTGGGGCCTGTGGCTGTTCGCCGTCGCCGCCGACCCGGCGTACTGGTGGACCGGCATCGGGGCACTGTCGATCACCGTGATGTTCCGCTTCGCCAGCCTGCCGCTGATCGAGACCCGCATGCGGCAGCGCCGGCCGGCCTTCGCCGCGCACCAGCAGCGGGTGTCGATGGTGGTGCCCTGGCCGCCGCGGCAACGCTGACGGCGCGCCGGCCCCTGCCCGGGCGCACCGGGACGAAGTTGGTGGCCATACGGCGTCGGGTGTGCTTGATCGAACCGATGACGACATCGATCCGGGCACTCGTCCTTGTCTCGCTCCTCGTGGCGCCGGCTGGCGCCGCCAGCGATCCCACCGCAAGCTGTATCGCGGCGCGCGTCGGCGCCGCCGGCAAGGCGGTGAAAAGCGTGCTTGGCTGTTACGCCAAGGCCGCCAAGAAAGGCGTGCTGGTCGACGTGCCCTGCGTCACCAAGGCGCGCGACAAAGCCGCGGCGGCGCTCGTCAAGGCGACGGCGAAGGGCGGCTGCCCGGTGTCGCTGTACGACGACGCGGCGAACGCCCAGTACATCGCCGATCGCGCCGCGGTGCTCGGCGCATCGATGCAGCCCATCGCCGCCAGTCCCTCCGGCTGCCAGAGCGGCAGGCTCAAGGCGGCCGGGAAGCGCGCCCAGGCGCTGTACAAGGCGCAGAGCAAGCACGCCAAGAAGCCAGACGCCGCCAAGGCCGCCGTGGCGGTGCAGAAGGCACACGACAAGTTCGACGCCGCCATCCTCAGCGCCGAGGGCAAGGGCGCGTGCAATGCGCTCGGCGGCGGCGCGCTGGTGGCCGGCGATGTCGACTCACTGCTCGACGGCCTCGGCGGGCGCCTGAAGCTGGTGACGCGCGAGACGGTCAGCGCCGTCAGCCCGGTGGAGCCGCCCAACACCCCCGGCAGCCCGAGCGTGCCGTTGACCACCAACCCCAAGCTCATCGCCCAGTTCGCCGGCACCGCGGCCTTCAGCCTGAACAACGTCACCTACACGCGCTGGCGCCTCGCCGGCCCGGCGCAGACGCCCGACGCGATCGTCGTGCTGGTCCCCGGCTTCGGCGGCGGCGCCGGCAACTTCGAGGCGCTGGCGGAGAACCTGATTCCGCGCGCCCTCGAGGACCACGGCCAGGTGCTCGAGGTGTGGGGCTACGACCGGCGCACCGAGCAGCTCGAGGACCGCGCCGGGGCGCTGCTCGGCGGCGCGCTCGACGATCCGCTCGTCGCCCTCGACTGGTACTACGGCAGCGAGCTCGGCCTGCCGCTGCATCCGGCCCTGGCCGGCGGCCCGAACCGGCGCGCCGTCTTCTACAACACCACCACCGACGTGCCGTTCATCGCCAACTGGACGGCGCTGCTGTTCTCACGCGACATCGACGTCGTCGTGCAGGCGGCGCGCGCCGCGGCGCGCAACCAGAACGTCTTTCTCGGCGGCCACTCGGCCGGCACCGGCTTCGCGGCACGCTATGCCGCCACCGATTTCAACCTCACCGGCGTCGGCGCGCCTGCTCCGGGCTACGGGCGCCTGCGCGGCCTGATGCTGTTCGAGGGCACCGGCGGCTCGACGGCGACGGCGCCGTTGACCACCGACAGCCTCGACCGCATCGAAGCCAAGTTCGATGGCGGCCTCTACGGCGCCGTGCGCGACGGCGCGCCGCGCTGCGCCGACGGCGTCACGCCATGCACCGTAGCCAGCGAGGCGGTCGACTGCGCCGCCTGGACGCCGCCGGTGTGCACGCCGACGACCGCGGCGCACGGCGTCATCCTCGGCATCTCGCCGAAGATCCTCGCCGCCGCCGAGCCGTCCGGCGTGCAGGGACTGAGCGACCCCGACAGCGGCCAGGTGATCGTGCAGGTCGACCAGGGCGCGCCGGGCAACAACGCCGTCGACATCGTGCCCGAGTTGGCGCTCCTCACCGCGCTCCCCAACGGCACCGTCGAAGGCCTGTTCGGGTCCTTCCTCGACGACGAGGCGCTGACCACCGCCTTGTCGCTCGCCCTCGCCACCTCGGCCGGCGCCCCCGGCCCGACCGTCGGCGGTCTGGTCACCTGGGCCAGCCGCGATGAGCAGGGCCTGTGGCCCGCCTGTCCGGGCGCCGGTTGCATCCTGCCCTCCAACGGCGCCGCCCCGACCACGCTGCCCGGGGCGCAATGGGGCCAGGAGGTGGAGGCGGTGCGCATCGATCGCCTGCGCGGCGGCTTCGCCGGCATCGAGGGCGCCAATGCCTCGGACTGGTACTATCCGATCTCCGGCCTCTCGACGACCACCGCCGCCGGCGTCTGCAACACGGGCACCTGTAGCAAGGGCAACGTCGCCGCCGCCTGCACCAGCGACGCGCAGTGCACCCAGAGCATCTCGCTCGACTCCTCGGCGCTGTCGATCGGGCGCGGCCGCCGCGACATCGAGAACCTGACCCAGGCGGGCAACGTGAACATCCCGGTGCTCGGCGTCGGCGGCTCGAACGGCCTGGTGCCGGTCGCCGGGCGCTTCACGGCGATGGCGCAGAGCCTCGGCACCTGCACGGCGCCGTCGTGCAGCGGCGCCACGCCGCGCGTCGTCGACGCGGCGCTGCCGAACCCCGCCTTCCCAACCTTCGGGGGCGTCGCCGGCGGCTTCGAGGTCGTCATCGCCGAGGGCTACTCGCACGTCGACGCCGTCGCGGCCGAGGACGACGCGCACAACCCGATCGTCGCCGCGGTGGCGGCCTTCGTCGCCCGTAACGCCCAGTGAGCACCCGCCCCGCCAGCGCCGTCGCGATCTGCATCGCGCTGGCGCTGGCCGTCGGCGCCCTCTACGCGCAGACGGCCAGCTTCGGCTTCATCTCGATGGACGACCTGAACTTCCTCGTGCAGCGTCCGCTCGTCGCCGGCGGCCTGTCGTGGCCGGGCGTCTCCTGGGCCTTCACCACCGTACAGCCGAACTGGCACCCGCTGACCTGGCTGTCGCACATGGCCGACTTCTCGCTGTTCGGCATGGACGCCGGCCGCCACCACCTGGTCAGCGCCGGCCTGCACGCGCTCAATGCGGCACTCTGCTTCCTCGCCCTGCGCGCCCTCACCGGCGCCCTGTGGCCGAGCGCCTTGGTCGCCGCCCTGTTCGCGCTGCACCCGCTGCGGGTCGAGTCGGTGGCCTGGATGGCGGAGCGCAAGGATGTCCTCTCCGGCACCTTCTGGATGCTGACGCTGCTCGCCTACGCCGGCTATGCACGCCGCCCGAGCGGCGGCCGCTACGCGCTGGTCGCCGCCGCGTTCACCGCCGGTCTGCTCTCGAAGACCATGCTGGTCTCGCTGCCGCTGGTGTTGCTGCTGCTCGACGCCTGGCCGCTGCGCCGCTGGCGCGGCGGCGGCGGACACGCGACGGCGAAGGCGTTGTTGGTCGAGAAGCTGCCCCTGCTGGCCATCACCGCCCTGGCGGCGCTGCTGACCGTCTACACGCAACAGTCGGTGCAGGGCGTCAAGTCGCTGGCGGCGGTGCCCCTCGCGATGCGCCTCCTGAACGCGCCGATCGCCGCCGTCACCTACCTCTGGCAAACGCTGTGGCCGAGCGGCCTCGCCGCCATGTACCCGCACCCGGCCCTGATCGGCACCCCCGCCGCGGCGCTGCTGCCGGCGGCGCTCGGCGCGACGCTGCTGCTCGCCGCCATCTCCGCGCTGGCGTGGCGGCAACGCAACGCCCACCCCTACCTGCTGGTGGGCTGGCTCTGGTACCTGATCGCCCTGCTGCCGGTCGTCGGCCTGGTGCAGGTCGGCATGCAAGCGCACGCCGATCGCTACACCTACCTGCCGATGCTCGGCGTCTACCTGATGGCCGCCTGGGGCCTGCGCGATCTCGTCGCCGCGCGGCCGTCGCTGCGCCTGCCGGCGACCGCCGCGGCGCTGCTCGCCCTGGCTGGGTTCGCCGCCGTCACCTGGCGCCAGATCGGCACCTGGCGCGACAGTCAGACCGTCTACGAGCGCATGCTGGCGGTGACCGTCGACAATTACTACGCGCACCAGGTGCTCGGCGCCCTGCTGCTGTCGCGCGGCGAGCGCGACGCGGCGCGCCAGCACCTCGACGCCGCGCTCGCCATCCGGCCGCAGGAATCCTTCGCGCACACGCAGATCGGCGTCCTGCGCGAGGCGGAGGGAGACCGCGACGGCGCCGCCGCCGCCTACGAGACCGCGCTCGGCTTCAACCAGGCCGCCTATCTGCCGCGCGCCCGCGTGGCGTCGCTGCGCTTCAGGCAGGCCCGCTATGCCGATGCCGTGCCGCACATGCAGCGCGTCCTGGCGCTGACGCCCGACGACGTCGAGACGCGCCTCAACCTCGGCACCGCCCTGTTGCAGCTGGGCCGCGACGATGAGGCGGCGGTGGAGCTGGCGCGCGTCACCGAGCTGGCGCCCGACTCCGCCCCGGCGCACAACAACCTCGGCGTCGCGCTCGCCAAGCTCACCCGCTGGCAGGAGGCCGCCGCCCAGTTCGAGCGCGTCCTGGCGATCGATCCGACGCACCACGGCGCCGCCCGCAGCCTGCAGATGGTGCGCGCCCAGATCCCGCAGTAAGTGGCGGGCGCGGCCGGCGCCGCTCGCCGGCCATGGCCTTAACCGTGCCGCGGCGATCGGCTAGGGAACCCGTATGCCCGAGTTTCAGTTCCAGGCGATGTTTCCGCACGGCGAGGACGCGACGCCCTACCGCCGGATCGACGGCGACTGGGTCGCCACCGACCAGTTTCGCGGCGAGCGCATCGTCAGTGTCGCCGCGGCGGCGCTGACGCGCCTGGCCGCCGAGGCGGTGCGCGACGTCTCGCACCTCTTCCGCCCCGGCCACCTGCGCCAGCTGCGCACCATCCTCGACGACACCGACGCGTCGCCCAACGACCGCTTCGTCGCCCTGAACATGCTGAAGAACGCCAACATCTCCGCCGGCATGGTGCTGCCATCGTGCCAGGACACCGGCACCGCGATCGTCATCGGCAAGAAGGGACAGCGCCTCTGGGTACGCGACGGCGACGACGAGGCGGCGCTGGCGCGCGGCATCTACGATACCTACACCGGCACCAACCTGCGCTACTCGCAACTGGCGCCGTTGAGCATGTACGACGAGGTCAACACCGGCACCAACCTGCCGGCGCAGATTGAACTGTACGCCACCCCCGGCGACCGCTACGAGTTCCTGTTCATCACCAAGGGCGGCGGCTCGGCGAACAAGACGTTCCTGTTCCAGGAATCCAAGGCGCTGCTCAATCCGGCTTCCCTGCTGGCCTTCGTCGCCGAGAAGATCCGCCTGCTCGGCACCTCCGCCTGCCCGCCCTACCATCTGGCCATCGTCATCGGCGGCCCGTCGGCCGAGTTCACGCTGAAGACGGTCAAGCTGGCCAGCTGCCGCGCCCTCGACGACCTGCCGACGCGCGGCAGCGCCGTCGGCCACGCCTTCCGCGACGTCGAGCTCGAGGTCGAGGTGCTGCGCCTGACGCGCGAGACCGGCATCGGCGCGCAGTTCGGTGGCAAGTACTTCTGCCACGACGTGCGCGTCATCCGCCTGCCGCGTCACGGCGCCAGTTGCCCGGTCGGCATCGGCGTCTCCTGCTCCGCCGACCGCCAGGCGAAGGCGAAGATCACTGCCGATGGCGTCTTCCTCGAACAGCTGGAGACCAACCCGGCGCAGTACCTGCCGGACGTCAATGCGATGAAGCTCGACGGCGTCGTCGTCCCGATCGACCTCGACCGGCCGATGGCCGAGATCCGCGCCGAGCTGTCGCGCTATCCGATCAAGACCCGCCTGGCGCTGTCCGGCTCCCTGATCGTCGCGCGCGACATCGCCCACGCCAAGCTGAAGGAGCGCCTCGACCGCGGCGAGGGCCTGCCGCAGTACGTCAAGGATCACCCGATCTATTACGCCGGCCCGGCCAAGACCCCGCGCGGGTACGCCTCGGGGTCGTTCGGACCGACGACGGCCGGGCGCATGGATGCCTACGTCGATCTCTTCATGCGCCACGGCGGCAGCCTGATCACCCTCGCCAAGGGCAACCGCTCGCCGGCGGTCGCCAAGGCCTGCAAGGAGCACGGCGGCTTCTATCTCGGCTCGATCGGCGGCCCGGCGGCGATCCTGGCGCAGGAGAACATCACCCAGGTCGACGTCCTCGAGTACCCGGAGCTCGGCATGGAAGCCATCTGGAAGATCCGCGTGCGCGACTTCCCCGCCTTCATCGTCGTCGACGACAAGGGCAACGATTTCTTCGGCCGGCTGTAGCCGCCGGCACAGGGCCCGTGACTACACCCCCACCCACACCCCGGCCGCGTAGTCGAAGTAGCGCGCCACGCGCTGGCCGTCCCAGTGGTATTGCAGCATCTGCGCCGGGACCGGCGCGGTGACCGCGCGCGGGGTGAACGCGGCGAGGCACTGACCGCCGGCGTCGCGCACGCTCGGATAGACGATGCCGTTGCCGCCGACGCGGCGCAGTGCCGCGCCGTAGGGGCGGCTGTCGGCGTAGGACTCCGGGGCCAGCAGCGCCGCCTGCCGCGCCGCCGGCAGGGTGGCGAGATCGGCGAAGCGCGCGTCGATGCGTCCGACCAGGACGCGCATGTCCTCGTAGCGCGGCAGGTCGCGGCTGTCGGCGGCGCGGCGGGCGAAGTGGAAGGCGGTCTCGCGCACCGCCGTGCGCAGCGCGCGCGCCGCGTAATAGACCCCGTAGGCGCCGTCGCTGAAGCGCGAGCCGGCCGGGTTGGCGTGCGTGAAGGCGGCCATGACGTAGGAGGCACCCGGCCCGCTCATGCGCTCCCCGGGCGGCACGAGGTGGATCTCGCCGACCGCATCGCGCAGACGCGGGTTGACGAGTTGCTCCGCCGCGATCAGCGCCTCCCACACCGCCGGATCGGGGGACACGCGCTCGAACAGATCGATCGGCGGATAGCGCGCCGCGATGATGCGCGTCGCCCGCCCCCAGGCGACGCGCCGTTGGCGCGCCTCAGGACCAGGGCGCGCGCGCGGCATCGACGTAGGCGCGCACGGCGGCCAGATCGGTGACGTCGCCGGCCGCCATGCGCGCCAACGGCGTCTGATCGCCGAAGTGCCGGTTCGGGCGCTGCACCCAACCGTCCGCCTGCAGCGGGTCGGCGTAGAGGATCTGCAGCGCCTTGTAGATCCCGGCGACGTAGCCGATGCGCCGCAGGACGTCCTCGGGAAGGCGGCGCGCCCGCCCCGCCTTCCAGGCAAAGAAGGTCCGCGCCGCCGGCGACCCGAGTATCCGGCAGGCCTCTGCGTTGCCGACGCCCCACAGAGCCAGGATGCGAAAGCACCCTTCCAACGCCTTCTGCTGCGGCGCCTCGCCCCGCGCCGCCAGCACCGCGGCGCGCTTGGTTCCACCCATCATGGTGACTGCAGACTAGCAGTCATCGCCATTGAACTGCAAACCTGCAGCACTCATGAAACACTGCGGCGCCTGCAGTGTCGCGCATGCGGCGGGTGGCGCACAGCCCCCGCGCGGCGACGCGGCTGGCCCGGCACGGGCGTTGCTCCGCAGCGACCCGACTGCGACTGTCGCCGGGCAGCGCCCTGGCGGAGGGAGACGCGACATGCCGCGCGCACGGGAGATCATCGACGACATCGTATTCGCTGCCGAAATGGTGGCGCGCGCCGCCGCGGAACGGCTGCGCACGGGCGTGCTCTACAATCCGCGCCGCGCCGACCTGCGCAGCGATCCGTACCCGCTGTATCGGCGGTTGCGCGAGCGCGACCCGGTACACCGCAGTTATCCGGCCGGCGGGTGGGTGCTGACCCGCCATGACGACATCCTCGCGGTCTTGTCCGATCGCCGCGCCTCCTCCGACGAGCGCAACTGGAGCCGTTACGCCCGCGAGATGGGTCGCCTGACGCGCGCCGGCCTGCCCGATCCCTACGACACCGGCATCGTCTCGATGCTGCGCCGCGACCCGCCGGACCACACCCGGCTGCGAACGCTGGTCTCGAAGGCGTTCACGCCGCGTGCCGTGGAGCGTCTGCGGCCGCGCATCGTGGCGACCGTCGAGGCGCTGCTCGACGCGCTGCCGCGGCGTGGCGCCTTCGAGTTGATGGCGACCTTCGCCTCGCCGCTGCCGGTGGCGATCATCGCCGAGATGCTCGGCGTCTCCGTCGCCGACCGGACGCGCTTCCGCCACTGGTCCGCCGAGATCAGCCGCCTGCTCGGCGACGGGTCGCGCGACGACCGCCGCCGCGCCTGGGCGGCGGTGGAGGAGATGGCGGCCTGGTTGACCGTCGAGGTGACGGAGCGACGGCGGCAGCCGCGCCAGGATCTGCTCTCCGAGTTGGTGGCGGCCGAGGAGGCCGGCGACCGGCTCGACCAGAAGGAACTGCTCGGCACCTGCGCGCTGTTGCTCATCGCCGGCAACGAGACGACGACCAACCTGGTCGGCAACGCCGTCATCGCCCTGCTGCGCAACCCCGACCAGCTCGCCCTGCTGCGCCGTGAGCCGGCGCGCATGCCGGCGGCGATCGAGGAGCTGCTGCGCTTCGACAGCCCGGTGCAGCTCACCTCGCGCCTGGTGGTCGAGGAGCGCGCCCTGCACGGCCGGCGCCTGCGCCGCGGTCAGCAGTTGGTGTTGGTGCTCGGCGCCGGCAACCGCGATCCGGCCCGCTTCGCCGATCCCGAGTGCCTGGACCTGCGCCGCCCTGACCCGCGCCCGCTCTCCTTCGGGCACGGCCTGCACTACTGCCTCGGCGCGCAATTGGCGCGTCTGGAGGCGCAGATCGCGCTCGACCGCCTGTTGGTCCGCTACCCCGATCTGCGCTTCGGCGGCGGCGCGATCGTCTGGAGCGACAACACCGTGCTGCGCGGCCCGCGCGTCCTGCCGTTGGCGGGGTGACCCCGCGCCAACGGCCAGCGACCGGCGTGGCGCTCAGCGATACAGCAGCACCGCCTCGCGCTCCTCGCGCCAGCTCGCTTCGTCCGGCAGCGCGAGGGCGTCGAGGTCGGCCGGCGTCGCCGCGGCATCGTCGACCCACTCGCGCAGGGCCGGGCCGCCATTGATCAGGTCGATCGCCAGGCGCGCGCGCTCGTACTCGTACGGGAAGTCGCGCCACAACGGGCGTGCCGGCGCCAGGCGGCGCAGCGCCTTGAAGGCCAATGCCTGCAGACGCCACGGGCGAAAGGCGATGTGGTCGTAACTGCCGTCCTCGACGTGCACCTGGACGCCGGCGCAGAGCTGTCCGGCGTGTTTGTGGAAGGTCGGCTCGAACCAGCAGGCGCGCAGCCGGCAGCCGGCGAGCCACTGCGGCGCCAGCGCCTGCATCTGCGCCGTGAGCGCCGGCGCGTCGAGGCCCGGTTCGCCGAACACCTCCAGCGGCCGCGTCGTGCCGCGCCCTTCCGACAGCAGCGTCCCCTCGAGCATCACCGTTCCGGGGTAGCAGCGTGCCATCGCCAGGTTCGGCGCGTTCGGGCTCGGATTCACCCACGTGCGTTCAGCGAGCGGCCACCCCCAACCGGGCGCCTGCGCCGGCGCCCAGCCGTGCATGGGGACGACGTCGAGGGCGACGTCGAGTCGCAGCGTACGGACGAACCACTGCGCCAGCTCGCCGAGGGTCAGGCCGTGGCGCATCGGCAGCGGACCGGCGCCGACGAAGCTCTCCCAGCCGTCGCGCAGCCGCGTCCCCTCGATCGGCCGGCCGATCGGGTTGGGGCGGTCGAGCACCCACACCGCCTTGCCGTGCCGCGCAGCCTCTTCGAGCACGTAGCGCAGCGTCGTGAGGAACGTGTACACGCGCGTGCCGACGTCCTGCAGGTCGACCAGCAGGACGTCGAAGCGGTCCATCATCGCCGCCGTCGGCCGCCGCACCTCGCCGTAGAGACTGAAGACCGGTACGTCGTGCGCCGGGTCGCGGAAGTCCGCCGACTCGACCATGTTGTCCTGCTTGTCGCCGCGCAGGCCGTGCTGCGGTCCGAAGGCGGCGGTCAGGCGCAGGTCGTCGCAGGCGGCGAGCGCGTCGAGGGCGTGCGTCAGGTCGGCGGTCACCGAGGCCGGATGGGCGAGCAACGCGAGCCGGCGGCCGGCGAGCGGGCGGCGCAGCGCGGCGTCGGCGAGGAGGCGATCGAGCCCGGTCTGCAGCATAGCGGTATCAGCGCGGCGGCGCGGGGACGCGCAGGGTACGCGTCTCGCGATGGTGGAAGTCGGGCTGGCCGGCGGGATGGGCGAGGGACCAATACGAGAGCGCCCCGTCGACGGTTTCGATGACGGCCGACAGGCCGACCAGCAGCGGCGCGGCGAGGTGCGCGGACGAGAGCTCGCCCAGAGCAACGCTGGCGTGCAGGGTGAGCGAGTCGGGGGTGGACTCGACGCGGATGCGCGGCGGCGAGGGCTCCGGGTCGAGGATGCCGATCTCGCGGTAGTCGGTGAAGGCAAAGGCGGCCCATTCGCCTGACGGAGAGAGATTGAACTCGCAGTACGCGGTGTCGCCTGCGGTGGCGATGAAGGCCTCGAAGCAGGTGTGGTTCCACAGCCCGACGACGAAGCGCGGCGCGACCGGGGGTGGGACACGGATGCCGGCGAGGTAGCCGTCGAGCCGGAAGGTCAGGTGCAGCATGTCCGCTGCCTCGCGGCGCGCCGTGGCGCCGATGGCGCGCACCGGCGCGGCGGCGGTGGAGGGATGCGGGACGAGGATCGTCATGGCGGCCGGATCTAGCACAGCGGCGCCGGTAGACGCAGGCTGACGGACAGGGAAAATGCCGCCGCCCGGGCGAGGTGGTGCCTGGGACCACGCAGCGTGCGTGTGGCGGCCCGACCGGTCGACGTGGCATGAGGAGGGCGATGGACGTCTTCTCCCCTGCCCCGCTCGGACCGATCACGTTGCGCAATCGCATCGTCAAGTGCGGCACCAACGAAGGCATGGCCAAGGGTGGGCTGGTCACCGATCAGCTCATAGCCTGGCACCGCGAGTTTGCCGCCGGCGGCGTCGGAATGACCACCCTCGCCTACTGCTCGGTGAGCGCCGACGGGCGCACCTTCGCCGACCAGATCTGGATGCGCCCGCAGGCGCTGCCCGGTCTGCGCCGCTTCGCCGACGCGATGCATGCCGACGGGGCGCGCGCCGCCATCCAACTCGGTCATGCCGGCTGGTTCGCCAGCCCGCGCGCCAGCGGCAGCGCGCCGCTCGGGCCGTCGCGCCAGTTCAGCCCGCACGGCATGGCCTTCTCGCGCGCCGCCACGGCGCACGACCTCGGCCGGCTCACCGACGATTTCGCCGCCGCGGCGCGCCTCGCCGTCGCGGCCGGCTTCGACGCCGTCGAGGTCCATGTCGGGCACGGCTACCTGCTCAACCAGTTCCTCAGCCCCTACAACAACACCCGTACCGACGCCTGGGGCGGCGACATCGCGGGCCGCGCCCGCTTCCCGCGCCAGGTGCTGCAGGCGGTCCGCGAGGCAACCGGCGGACGCGCCGCGGTGTACGCGAAGCTGAACATGGACGACGGCTTCAGCGGCGGCCTGCGCATCGAGGACTCGCTGCAGGTCGCCGCGTGGCTCGAGCGCGACGGCAGCGTCGATGCGCTGCAGCTCACCGGCGGCCACACTACGCGCACCCCCTTTTTCCTGATGCGCGGCGATGTGCCGGTGCGCGAGATGGCGCGCAACCAGGACCACTGGCTGCGCGGTCTCGCGCTGCGCCTCTTCGGCCGCCGCATCATCCGCACCTACCCCTTCAGCGAGGCCTTCTTCCTGCCCATGGCGCGGCGCTTCCGCGCCGCCGTGCGGCTGCCGCTGATGCTGCTCGGCGGCGTCACCCGCCTGGACACGATGCAACAGGCGGTGGCGGAGGGCTTCGACTTCCTGGCCATGGGGCGCGCCCTGATCCGCGATCCCGACCTCGTCCAGCGGCTGCAGAGCGGCGAACTGACGGCCGGCCGCTGCGTGCCTTGCAACCTGTGCGTCATCGAGATGGAGCGCGGCGGCACGCGCTGCGTGCGGCGATAGAGAGTAGAGAGGGGACGTAGGGGCGATTGTGCCGAGTTGCGTGACCACTCGGCACAATCGCCCCTACGTCCCCTGCTCGTCCGACGTCCCCTGCTCGTCCGAGACCTTCACCAGCAGCTTGCCGACGTTGCTGCCGTCGAAGAGCATGTTGATCGCCGTCGGGGCGTTCTCCAGGCCGTCGACCACCGTATCGCGGTGTTTGAGTTCGCCGCTCAGATACCACTGGGCGAGCTGCATGACGCCTTCGGCGAAGCGCGGCATGAAGTCGATGACGATGAAGCCCTGCACGCGCAGACGCTTCATCAGGATGAGGTCGAAGCGACCGCGCATCGGCGCGCTGTCGTTGTACCCAGAGATCATGCCGCAGAGAACGACGCGGCCGCCGAGGTTCATCCCCGACATGACCTCGTCCATGATCTCGCCGCCGACGTTCTCGAAGTTCACATCGATGCCCTTCGGGCAGGCGGCGCGCAGCGCCGCTTGCCAGCCGGGCGCCTTGTAATCGACCGCGGCGTCGAACCCGAGGTCGGCGGTGAGCCAGCGGCACTTCTCGGCGCCGCCGGCGATACCGACGACGCGGCAGCCCTTGATGCGCGCGATCTGTCCGACCACCGAGCCGGTGGCACCGGCGGCGGCAGAGACGACCACCGTCTCGCCCGGCTGCGGCTGACCGAGCTCGAGCAGGCCGAAGTAGGCGGTCAGGCCCGTCACCCCGAGGGCGCCCATGAATGCCTGCGGCGGCACCGGCAGGCCGGGCGGCAGCGCTTGCAGCATGGCGGAGCTGCCGGCGTCGAGGACGACGTAGTCCTGCCAACCGGTCAGTCCGGTGACCAAGGTGCCGACCGGGTACTCCGGCAGCTGCGACTCCACGACGCGCGCGATGCCGCCGCCGCGCATGACCTCGCCGAGCTGCACCGGCGGCATGTACTGCTCCATGTCGGTCATCCAGATGCGGTTGGTGGGGTCGAGGCTGAGGTAGAGCAGCCGCGCCACCGCCTGGCCCGGCCCGGCCGTCGGCACCGGACCCTCGACGAGTTCAAAATCGGTCGGCTTGATACGCCCGACCGGGCGCGCCTTGAGGCGGAACTGGCGGTTGGTCGTCATCCCCAGTCCGCTAGCACGCCCCTCCCGGCGTGACCATGTCGCGCCCCGCCGCCCGCGCGACGCCGCCGCGATGCGGCGCGGCCGGGGTCGCGGCTGCCGATCAGCGCGCGTTGGCGTCGGCGACCTTGCGCCCCCACTCGAGAAGTTGGCGGCTGCAGTCGTCGCGATCGAGGAGGCACTCGATGAGCACCGGGCCGCCCTGATGGTCGCGGGCGCGGACCAGCGCCGCGGCGAGCTCCCCACCGCTGCGCGCACGCAGACCCAGCCCAGCGCCGTCGGCGGCGTTGAAGACGTCGATCAGGCCGGCGTAGTCCCAGTTCTTGATGCGGTTGTAAGGCCCGTCGTGGATCTCCACCTCGATCGTGTAGCCGCCGTTGTTGATCAGCAGCAGCAGTGCCGGCAGGCGGGCGCGGATCAGCGTCGACACCTCCTGCGCGGTGAGTTGGAACGAGCCGTCGCCGACCATCGTCACGACGCGTCGCTGCGGCCCCAGGCCGAGCGCCAGGCCCAGCGTCGCCGGCACCGACCAGCCGATCGAGCCCCACTGCATCTCGATCTCGAACCCTCCCCCGGTCGGCAGCGCGGCGTACATGCCGTTGAACCATGAGTCGCCCGTCTCGACGACCAGCGTCGTGCGCCCGTCGAGCTCGGCCTCAACCTGGCGGGCCAGCTCGGCGCGCGTCAATGGCGCCGCCGCCGCGGCGACCGTGACGGCTGCCGGCGGCGGGCGCACGCGCGCGAACTGGGTCAGCGTCGCCGGCCGCGGCGCCACGCGTGCCGCCAGCGCGACCAGGAACTCGGCCAGCTCGACGCCGCTGAGATCCGCGTCGGGCAGGCGCACGCGCCCGATCTCGGCGTCGATCGTGCGCTGCGGCCGCGGCTGCGCCGTCCAGCCGACGGTGCTGTAATCCGTCCACAGCGGCCCCGCGGCGAGCACCAGGTCGGCCCAGTCCACCACCTCGCCGCAGCCGGGGCTGCTGACCGGCCCCCAGGCGACGCCGATGAACTGGGGATGATCCTCGGGAAACATCCCCTTGGCGCTCGGCATCACCGCCACCGCGCAGCCGAGTGCCTCGGCGAGCCGGGCGAAGGCCGCGCCGGCACCGGCCGGCCGCAGGCGCGGTCCGGCGAGCAGCAGCGGCTTGGCCGCCGCCGCGAGAAGCGCTGCGGCGGCGGCGACGGCGGCGTCCAGGGCGCCCGGATCGCTGCGCCGCAGCGGCCGCAGCGTGGCGAACGGCGACGGCGCGGCGCAGGGCGCCGCCGCCAGGTTGCAGGGAATCTCGATGTAGGCCGGACGCTGCTCACGCAGCGCCGCGGCGATGGCGCGGTCGATGAGATGCGGCGCGTCCTGCGCGTGCGCGATCTGCACCGCCTCGCAGGTCACCTGACGGAAGATCTCGTACTGATAATGCAGGTGCTCGGTCCCGAGCGTATGGTGCAGACGATGGCCGGCGCCGCGGTCGTTGGTGTTCGGACCACCGGAGATGAGCAGTACCGGCAAGTGCTCCGCGTAGGCGCCGGCGACGCCGTTGAGCGCCGAGAAGGCGCCGACGTTGTACGTCACCACCAGCGCCGCGGCGCCGCGCGCGCGCGCGTAGCCCTCGGCCGCGTAGGCGGCGTTCAACTCGTTGCAGCAGCCGACCTGCGTCAGGCGCGGGTTGGCGAGCAGCTGATCGAGCAGCAGCAGGTTGTAGTCGCCCGGCACGACGAAGTGGTGCGTCAGGCCGAGCTGCTCGAGGCGGGTGGCGAGATAGGCGCCGACGGTGGAGGGCATTGCGGCATGCTGACATGACCGCGTGGTGAGGCAAGCGGGATCGGCGCGCCGCCGGCGTCCGGTCAGGTCAGGCGGCGGCGCGGCGGCGCGGCGGCGGCGCGGCGGCGGGCTGGGCCTCGCCGGGCAGATGCACCTGGAACGTCGATCCGCGCCCCGGTTGGCTGCGCAATGTGATCGAGCCGCCGAGCAGACCGAGCAGGCGGCGGACGATGTAGAGGCCGAGGCCGGCGCCGCCGAAGCGAGCGTGGACGCTGCGATCGGCCTGGCGAAAGGGCTCGAAGACGATTCCCTGCGCCTCGGCGGCGATCCCGACGCCGGTGTCCACGACCGTCAGCGCGACGCCGGCGCCGTCGGCGGCGCTGCGCACGACGATGCGGCCGCGTTCGGTGAATTTCACCGCGTTGCCGATCAGGTTCTTCAGCACCATCTTGAGCTTCACCGGGTCGGTGACGATAGGCGGCGTGTCGGCGGCCACCTCCCAATGCAGCTGCACCCCCGGCCGCAGCGGCAAGGCGCGCGCCTCGCCGGCGAGTTCGTCGAGCAGTGCGGCGAGATCGACCAGGCGCAGGTCCATTGGCAGCTGGCGCGCCTCGAGGCGCGACAGGTCGAGGGTCGCCTCGATGAGATCGAGGAGCTCGCGCGAGCTGCGCGCGATGCGGTACAGGGTATCGGTCTGCTCGCCGTGCAGCGCCCCGAAGGTGCCGTCGAGCAGCAGGTCGCTGTAGCCGATGATGAGATTCAGCGGCGTGCGCAGCTCGTGTGACATCGAGGCCACGAAGTCCGACTTGAGCCGGTTCGCCGACTCCAGCTCGTCGACCAGCTTGGCTTTGGCGAGCGCCATCGAGGCGAGCTGCGCCAGACCGGCGGCGATGCGGCGCCGGACCGGATCGAGGACGCTGGCGTCGCCGCGCCAGGTCGCCACCTGGGCGCCGATCACATGGCTGCCGCGGCGCAGAGCGATGAGGACGTGATAGCGGGGGCCGTCGGCCGACGCGATGCGCGTGATCTCCGCCGGCGCCGCATCGCCCTCGATCAGGTCGCCGCCGCCGAGGGTCGCGAAGAGGCGCTCCAGCCGCTGCCGCGGCACCTCGACGACCTGCGCCTCGTCGCGCTGCTCGGCGGACAGACCGTGGCTGGCGACGGTGACGTACACGTTGTTCTCGCCGCGTCGCAGCAGCGTGTGGCTCGACTCGCAGCCGAGTTCCTCGGTGGTGATCTGGCACAGGCGCTCGAGCAACACCGGCCCGTCGAGTGACGAGATCAACTCGCCACCGATGCGCGCCAACCCCGCCGCCACCGCCACCTCGCCGCGCAGCTCTTCGGTCCGCTCGTGCAGTGCCACCTCGACGCGCCAGCGCTCCTCGTCCACCGACTCGGCGCGGCCGCGCTCGCTGCGCGTGCGCTCGACCTGGTAGCCGTAGAAGGCAGCCGCGGTGAAGAGAAACGGGATGCGAATCAGCGATGGCGATGACCACAGCTCCCAGCTCCCGCCGGTCGCCGTCAGAACATAGATGTAGGCGCCGCAGACAGCGACCGCGCCGACGACGATCAGGCGCAGGTTCTCGCCGATCGCCGCCAGCAGCAGGACAAAGAAGTACAGGAAGAAGAACTCGGCATTGAAGCGGCCGCTGTGCAGCAGCAGGGCGGTGATCCACACCGTGTCGACGAGGACCAGGGCGGCGCCGAAGGAGGTCGCGCCGGTGACGCGGGCGGGGAGCTGGGCGATGACGACGTTCGATGCCAGCGCCGCCACGACCACCAGGATGGTCCAGATCGGCGGCAGGGCGAAGTGCTCCTCGACCAGCAGCAGATAGGCGGTGGCGACAATCAGCGTATAGCGGAGGAGTAGGAGTGCCCGCTGTCCCTGTGATTGCTCGATCGCGCCACTGCGCACAGCAGGAAGCTTGCCAAGTGAAGTCCGGTCGCCCGCCCGATGCACGGTCTGCCGGCAGCACCGCCAAGTTCTCGCCCGGGTGGCGAAGCGATGGCGCTGGGCGTGGCTCAGCGCGGCGAACGCACCGGCCGGTTGAGGACTTCCTGCGCCACCGTCGCGACCTGGCGGCCGCTGCGGTCGAGGATCGAGCCGAAGGCCAGGCCGCGACCGCCGAAGAGGCCGCGGCCGCTGAAATCGTGCAGGTGCCACTCGTGCGCGCGTACCGGCCGATGGAACCAGATGGCGTGGTCGAGGCTGGCGTTCCAGAAGCGTCGCTCGCCGCTGTTGGGCGGTGGACGGTCCGGGTGCAGCGAGATGGCGGCGTCGGTGGGCAGGTCGTCCGAGAGATAGGCGAGGCCACAGGCGTTGAGGAGCGGGTCGTCGCCGAGGTCCTCGGTGAGGCGCATCCAGGCGCCGACGCGTCCCGGCGCGATGTCGGTGGGGAGAAAGCGGCGCTCGATCAGCGGGCTCCAGGCGTCGCCGGGCAGCCCATCGGGCCCGACCACCGCCGGCAGGTGCTCGGTCTGCACCTCGGCGGCGGCCTCCGGCGCCTGGAACGACGAGGACATGTTGAGGATGGCGCCGACCGCCTGGCGCGCCACGACGCGGCGGGTGAGAAAGGTGCGGCCGTTGCGGATGCGGTCGACCTCGAGGCGGATCGGCTCGGCCGCGTCACCGAGGCGGATGAAATAGGCGTGCAGGGAGTGCAGGTGGAAGTCGGGCGCGACGGTGAGCGACGCCGCGCGCAGCGCCTGGGCGACGATCTGGCCGCCGTAGAGGCCGCCCCACGGATACTGCGGACCGCTGGCGACGAAGGTGTCCGGGCCGTGCGGCTCGAGGGTCATCATGCGGCGGAAGTCCATCGCGGTGATGCCCTAGCACGCGGCGGGACGCGGAGTGGAGCGTCGGTGACGGGACTGGAACCCGGCCATGGCGGCCAGCCGCGCGACCATCGGGGCAACACCTGGTGCCCGCCTGGGTTCGGCCTCGCGCCGCACCAGGAACGCTGGCGCGGGCTGGTGGACTTCGCGTACGAGTACCAGGAGGACTGATCCCCATGACGGCAGTACACCCAGCGAAACCCCCACGCCGCGATCCGGTGCCGATCATCGCCGCCGCCGACGCCGCGCGCCTCGGCGCGGCGCTGGAGTTCGCCGCCGCCAAGCACGGCCGGCAGGCGCGCACGGGCACGACGGTGCCCTACGTCAGCCACCTGCTGCACGTCGCCGGATTCGTGCTCGAGCACGGCGGCAGCATCGACGAGGCCATCGCGGCGCTGCTGCACGACGTCGTCGAGGACTGCGCCGTCTCGCACGCCACCGTGCGCCGCCGCTTCGGCGCCAAGGTCTCCGCGCTCGTCGACGGCTGTACCGATACGCTCGCGGGCGACACGTCGACGCGCAAGAGTGCCTGGCGCGCGCGCAAGGAGCACTACCTGACGCGGCTGACGCACGACACGCACGGCCACGTCCTGGTCTCCGCCTGCGACAAGCGCCACAACCTCAAGGCCATCGTCGACGATGTGCGCCGCATCGGCCCCACGTACATGGACCGCTTCAGCGCCGCGCCGGACGAGCAGATCTGGTTCTACACCACCTTCCGCGCCGCCATCGCCGGCCGCGTGCCGGCGGCGCTGGAGGAGGAATTGGACGCCCTGCTGGCGGACCTGCGGCGGCTGCTGACCTGACTGGACGGGCGCCCCCCGGGAGCCGGTGGACCGAGGAGATGAGCGCATGGATGACCGCGCCGACCTCTTCGACGCCATGCGCACGCAGCGCGCCGTGCGGCGCTTCCTCCCCGACCCGGTACCGGACGACGTGTTGGTGCAGATTCTCGACGCCGCCACCCGCGCCCCGGGCGCGCGCAACGCGCAGCCGTAGCATTTCGTCGCCGTGCGCGACGCGGCGCGGCGCGCCCGCATCGCCGCCCTCCACGGCACCGCCTGGGAGCAGGCGCGCCCGTACGCGGCGCGCGCCGATGCCGACATCAGCCAGCGGCCGGACTATGCGCCGATGATGCGCGACGTCGACCACCTGGCGCGCCGCCTGGAGGCGGTCCCGGTGCTGATCCTCGCCTCTCTGGACACGCGCCAGCTCGGCCCTCTGGTCGATGCCGCCGGCGCCATCGTCTCGCCGCTGGCCGCCTAAGCCTCGATCTTCCCCGCCGTGCAGAACCTCATGCTCGCGGCGCGCGGACTTGGCCTGGGCACGACGTTGACCACCCTGGCCAGCACGGCGGAAGCCGAGGTGCGCGCCGCCGTCGGCCTGCCGCCGTCGCTCCACGTCGCCGCGCTGATCCCGCTCGGCTACCCACAGCGGCCTTTCCGCCCGAATCGGCGCCGGCAGGTACAGCAGGTCGCGTCGCTCGACTGCTACGGCACGCCGCTACGGCGCCAGCCGCCCGGCGACTAGGACGCCGCGGTCGAGATACGTTCAAGATGCCGATAGTGTCAGCCTGCGAGAAGCCGGGCAGGTTTGGGCTCCTTGAGCACGATCAGGTTGAGGCCATCTGGACGGCGGTGCACTAGGACGCCGCGGTCAGCCGACCGCGCGCGGCAGCTTGGCGCGGGCTCGCCGCCGCAGCAGCTCGTAGCTGGCGATGGTGGGCACGTAGAAGGCCAGATCGGCGGCGAGCTTGCCCACCAGCACCCCGAGCGCCGGATGCGGCGCATTGAGCATGGCGATGTAAATCAGCGCCGGCCGCAGCAGCAGGCTGTCGAGCGCCTCGGCGGGCCCGAACTCCAGCGTCAGATCGCGCAGCGCGGCCGGCAGGGCGCTGAGGCCGCCGCGACGGCGCAGTTCCCGAGCCAGCAGCAGCCCGTAGAAGCCGAGGTTCTCACCCCACGTCGCCGCCACGGCCGCCGCCGCGGTGCTGCCGGTCAGCCGGTCCACCGCCCAGGCGCAGAACAGTGCCGACGGGGTCCCCGCCAGCTCCGCCGGCAGATAGCGGCGCAGCCAGTCGGCCAGTCGGGGCAGGACGCGCTTCATCGCAACCAGTACTCATGACCCGGCGGTCGCGGAGAAGGCAAGGGCCTCCTTGCCCTTCGCCTCGTCGGCGCACAGCGCCTGCAGAGTCGGCCAGCGCGCGGCGCACATGGCGGCGACGCGGTCGGCATCGCCCTGACGGCCGGCCAGGCGATAGGTGCGGATGCGCGGCACGGTCAGGCTCGGCGGTTGTTGCAAGCGGGCGTAGCTGGCCTCGATGACCTCGACAGCCTTGTCGCCCTGCCCGGTCTGCAGATAGACGGCGCTGGCCTCGGCGTAGATGGCAGCAGCTGCTGCCATCAGGCCTCGAGCCGCGAACTCGAACGCCGAGCGATGAACACCGCGCCGCTCAGCGCCGGGAGCAGCAAGTCCGGCAGCGACACGTCGCGCAGCGGCACCGTGCGCTCGCCGTGGCGCAACGCGTCGGGGCCGAGTGTCACCAGGTTGTCGAACGCGGTCGAGTGCAGGAAGACGGCCGGCAGGTCGTCGTGCAGCGGCGTGCTCATGGCGTCGGCAGCGCCGTGGCAGTAGGCGCCGTAGAACACCACGCCGTCGGCGATCATCACCTCGATCGCCGCGTCGTCGGCCTCCGTCGGCTCGAGCAGAATGCGCGCCGGGATGGTCGGCGTCGCCGGACAGTCCTCGCGGAAATCGCTGCCGCGGTCCTGCACGATCCAGCAGGGAAACGGGGGCCGGCGGCGGCACTCCAGCCAGCGGTCGTTCCAGCTCTGCTCCGGCAGGGTCGGCCAGAAGACGCGGATCGGGTCGTCTCCGCAGCCTGGCGCGCCCTGACCGCCGCCGCAGACATCGCGCCAGGCCCTCGGCACCGCCGTCAACTGCGGCTGCGGCGGACCGGTCGTGAGATCGGAGAAGCGCGCCACGCGGTCGAGCGGGTCGATCTGCTTTGGCACCTGGACGGACGTGACGCGCGCGCCGACCTCCGGCCGCAGTGGCCGGTCGCGGCCGGTCGCGGCCGAAGGACGCGGCGTAGACGGGGATCCCCGCCGCCCGGTAGCGATCGAGCGCGGCGGCGAGCGCGGCGATGGTTGGATCGTCGCGGCGGTCCTCGAAGACGATGTCCATCATCACCGCCTTCGGACGGTTGGCGCGGATCGCCTTGAGAATGCGGGCGTGGAAGCCGTAGCGCGGCGGCCACGGCTCATCGAAGGCCGCCAGGTCGGCGTCGCGCAACAGCACCACCGCCGACTGCGCCCGCCCGTCCCTGGCGCAGGGCCCGTCGGGCGCCTTCGGCTAACACCCCGCCATCGCCGCCGCGAGCAGGTCCTGCGAGCAACACTTCGTCAGCCGCGAGAAGCCGAACGGGTCCATGCGCAGCAGCAGGACGCCGCCGGCGAGGAAGACGAGGTACGTCGCCAGTGCCCGCCACAGCCGGCCGACCGGGCGACGGCGCAAACCCGCCGGGCTCATGGCAAGGCCGGGCTCATGACATGTCCCGCCGCCGCCCCGCCACTGGCGGTCGAACACTGCACGTCAGGATTGCCCGAGCCCGGCTGACGATTGCCGCACTGTAGGCGCTGCGGGTTGAAATGTCAGCGCGGCAAGGACGGTCAATTGGCATCCGCCAGTGCCCGCCCCCGCACGAGAGGGGAACGGTGCGTCACGCATTCGGCCATGCCCCGCTCGCGGTCGCACCTCAGCGGCGCTCCTCGTCCCAGAGATCGCGGCGGGTTTCGTCGACGATGACGTGCGTCAGCACCAGAAGTGAGATCAGGTTCGGAATCGCCATCAGCGCATTGGTGATGTCGGCGGCCGACCACACGACCGGCAGCGGCAACACCGAGCCGAGCATCACCGCCGCCACCCACAAGATGCGATAGACCACCTTCGAGCGCGGGCCGAAGAGATACTCACACGCCTTCTCGCCGTAGTAGGCCCAGCCAAGAATGGTCGAGAACACGAATGTCAGGAGACCGACCGTCAGCACGATCGGCCCGATGACCGGGAGATCCTGGAACGCCGCACTCGTGAGCGTGGCGCCGCCCAGGCCCTGCCTCCACTCGCCCGACTGCACCACCACGATGCCGGTCACGAGACACACCACGACCGTGTCCCAGAAGGTCCCGGTCGACGACACGAGGGCCTGGCGAACGGGGTTCTTGGTCTTGGCCGCCGCCGCGACGATCGGCGCGCTGCCGAGCCCGGACTCGTTGGAGAAGAGCCCGCGCGCAACGCCGTAGCGCATCGCCTCGCGGACGCCGGCACCGAGGAAGCCGCCGACCGCCGCTTGACCGGTGAACGCCGAGCTGACGATCAGCGCGATGGTGGCGGGGATCTCCGCCGCGTTCAGCGCCAGGATGATGACGCAACCGGCGACGTAGAAGATCGCCATGAACGGTACCAGCCGCTCGCAGACGGCCGAGATCGACTTGATGCCGCCGAGGATCACCAGCGCGGTCAACGCCGTCAGGACTGCACCGGTGATCCATGGGGAGAGGCCGAAGGTCTCGTGCGCGAGGGTCGCGACCGAGTTGGCCTGCACCGTATTGCCGATGCCGAAGGCGCTCACCGCTGTCAGCGCCGCGAAGACGATCGCGAGGGGCCGATTCCGCATCCCGCGCTCGAGCACGTACATCGGACCACCTGCCATCGTGCCGTCGGCCGCCGTCACCCGATACTTCACCGACAGGAGCGCCTCGGCGTACTTCGTCGCGATGCCGAACACGCCGGTGAGCCACATCCACAGGACGGCACCCGGCCCGCCCGCCGCCACCGCCGTGGCGACCCCGACGATGTTGCCGGTGCCGATCGTGGCGGCAAGCGCCGTCGTCAGCGCCCCGAACTGGGACACGTCGCCCTCGCCCTCCGAGTCGCGCTGCAGGGAGATGCGAATCGCCCGACCGATGTAGCGCTGGATGAAGCGCAGCCGGAAGGTCAGGTAGAGGTGGGTCCCGACGAGCAGGATCAGCATCGGAGGGCCCCACACAACCCCGGCGATCTGATCGAGCAGCGTGGTCAGGTCATCCATGCGTTCCTCCCCCTCAGCCCCGTGCGCTCTTACACCACAGCGCAGGCGTCAGGCGAACATCGTTGGGGGTGGACGGCGACTCAGGGCATGTCGTCCGGGTGCGCCGCGATCCGCGGCACCAGAATGGGCACCAGCGGCTCGGAGCAACCGACGCGGGCAGACGCGACGGCGCAAGTCGTTGTGGCGCCGCTGGAAAAGAGTGAGCTGTCGGCGCGGTTCACCCGCCGACAGTCTTCGTCGCCTCCTGCCGGCTAGGTTCGCGCGCCGCGCACCAGGCCGCCGATGACGATCGCCAGCACGATGGCAAAGGCGCCGATCAGCACCGCGTAGAGCCACCCCAGGATGCCGAGGACGAATGCCTCGGTCAGCAGGGTCGCGGCGACGAGTCCGCCGCTCAGCAGCAGCAGCGCGCCGTTCAGACCGGGCCGGTGAGCACGGCGATCGGGTCGCCGCCGTCGATCACTCCGTCGTTGGCGCCGTCGGCCAGGAAGGCGAAGGCGACGGCCTCGGCCGGCAGCATGGTGATGGCGAAATCGCCGTCGGCGTCGATCGCCGCCACCGCCAGCGTCTCGCGGTCGGCTCCCTCCGGTGCGGCGCCGGCCAGGGCGAAGACCAGCAGCGATCCCTTGGTGCCCAGCGCCGCCACGTGACCGCTGACGACCACCAGGTCGGGCACGCCGAAGGCGGCGGTCCCGCTGGCTGGTGCCGACGGGTTGCCGCAGGCGGAGATATACGGACTACCCGCCGACGCCTCGGGAGCCCGGCCACCGGAACGTCCGATACCGCGCGTTAGGAGAAACCCGCAGCTCATACGAACGACCCGCACCGACAGACTCCTAGGCCGGGCAGCGGGTGCCGTCGGGCGGCAGCACGCCGTCGAAGAAGAAGCCCTCGATCGCGCTGTCCACGCACGCACTGCCGCGGCCGTAGGCGATGTGCCCGTCGCCCTGCCACTCGAGCAGCCGGCCATGCGCCAGCGCGCCGGCGAGGTCGCCCGCCCAGCCGACCGGGGTCGCCGGATCGCCGGTGACGCCGATGACCAGGATGTCGCCGGAACCGCGCGCCTCGATCGCCGCCGGCGGGACGCCGGACCTGGCGCGCCACTCGGTGCACGGCAGCACGGACCAGGCGCGGCCGCCGCCGGTCAGCGGCGCATCCGGCGCCCACGCGGCGGCATAGCCCGGGATGACGCTGGGGTCGCGCCCGACCTGCAGGTCGTGGCACATCACCGCGAGGTAGGCGCTGTCCGCCGGGTTGACCAGTTGGCCGGGGCCGTAGGCGTCCGCGAGCACGGCGGCGAGATCGCCCGCCAGCGCGGATCCGAGCGCCGCGCGTAGGGTCGGCCAGCCGGACTCCGGCGTGTACATCGCCGACTCGACGAACTGCAGCAGACGCGAGCCCGACAGGACGCGGCCGTCCGCGCCGACGAAGGGCTCTGCATCGAGGGCGTGGATGATGGCGGCGATCTGTGCGAGCGCCGCCGGCACGTCGGCGGCGAGCGGGCAGTTGGCGTGGGCGGGGCAGTCTGCCGCGAAGCGCTCGATCGACGCCTGCTGCGCCAGCGCCTGGCCGTAGCGCAGGCGTTCGTAGGAGTTCGCCGGGTTCATCGCCGAATCGAGCACGACGCGGTCGGTGCGGCCCGGGAAGAGCTCCGCGTCGACCGCGCCCAGGTAGGTTCCGTATGAGAAGCCGAAGTAATCGAGCTGCTCCTCACCGAGCACCGCGCGCAAGACGTCCATGTCACGCGCGACGTCGCGCGTGCCGAGATGGCCCAGCGAGTCGCCGAAGGCGCGATCGCAGGCAAGCGCGTGCTCGCGGCCGAGATCGAAGGCGAGCGTCTGCTCCGCCGCGGTCGCCGGGTCGCTGACCTGATTGCGGATCGCCGTCGCCTGCTCGGCGCTCAGGCAGTCGAGCACCGGTTCGGTCGAGCCGACGCCGCGCGGATCAAAGCTCAGGACGTCGTACCGCTCGCGCAGGCGATCGAAGTCACCGTCGCTCGCCAGCAGCTCGGCGACTCCCGAGATGCCGGGGCCGCCCGGATTCGTGACGATCGTCCCGAGCCGCGGCGCCTGCCCGGTGGTCGGTAGTCGGGCGACGGCGACCGTCCAGGTGGCGCCGCGCGGATCCGCATAGTCGCGCGGGACGCGGATTCGTACCGCACTGCGCGTCGGCCGGAGCGGATTCCGCACACGCCCCCCACTGCAGCGTCTGCTCGTAGAACGGACGCAGCCCGACGTCGGTCTGGTCGGAACTCTGATCGGAGCAGCTGGTCAGGACGAGGAGCGCGGCAACGATGAGCGGGCGCACGGCGGAGATCATGGGATTCCTGTCGTCGATGGCCCAGCGGGCGGATGGCCCGTGCGGAGGGGGATGGGACGGCATGCCGGCACCACGGGATCGGCGAGCGGCGCTTCCCATTCGATGACTTGCAGCCGGCCAAGCCCGGTGGTGCGAGGGGATTTTCGTCGCCGCGGCATCTTCAGCGTCTGGGTCGTCCGCGGCCTCTGCATCCTGATGGTTGGCGCGATCGCGATGCACCTGAAGGTCAACGACCCCCTGCAGAAGTTCCTGCCTGCCTTCGGCATGCTCGCGCTCTGCGTTCTGATCGTGCTCGGCGGCTAGCAGCGGCCGAGGCGGCGCCGACGCGCAACACCTCCACCTCACGCTCGAGGCGACGGCTTCGCGGCGGCGGCGCTGATGCCCACTGCGGACCGGTGCCGCCGCCCAGCGCGTCGTCGGAGTGCTTGACGGCGTCGTCGGAGTGCTTGACAGCGTCGTGGGAGTGCGCGCAGCCCCCATCCGGACCGCTGCGGGGTGGGTCCGATACGGGATGCTCCGTCACCTACTCCAGCTTATCCGGGCTATCCGGTATGACCGTTCCCGGCAGGTGAACCCAGGGGCGCAGCTCCACGCCGTCGGGAACGCGGGCGTCAAAAGAGTGTGAGGTTCTTCTTTTCCACCAGGGTGAAGCCGACCAGGCACTTCGCGCCGCCCTGCCCGGGCTGACTGGTGGGCTTGATCGTCATCTTCTTGTTATTCTGCGCCCCCTGCAGCGCTGCAAACTGCGCCTCCGTGAGAACCCGGCTTCCACAGGATGTTCCACCCCAGCGGTACTCGCCGAGGGCGCCGTTCGTGTTCTTGACGTATATCCGGCCGTGGTTGATCAGGGAGGTGTCTGCCGAGGCCGTGTACACCTCCAAGGAGGCGATCGAACCGACCAGACCGATGTCGTCGGCGCGCGCGGCGCCGGCGCAGGCGATCAGGGCGCAGCCGCAGGTGAGCAATCCGATTCTACGTCGCATGGTGTCCCCCCACGGTGTCTGGCAGGCGCCAGACATGACGTCTCCGCCTGACGGTTGTCGCTGGCCCGCATTAGCGGAGAATCGCGCCGAACCGCAAGGTATCGGACGTCGGATATGGGGATCCGGCGCCGCGAGGAGGCGCAGCGTCAACGAGGGCAATCCGCGGCGAGCTCGACCGATCGCAGGCGCGCGCTGACCTTGGGCGACGGGTGCACGGTGATCAGTTCGCCGGCGGCGACGTGCGTGGCGAACTCGGCGAGGTAGTCGCGCCCCTCGCCCACGGTGCCGACAGCGGCGTAGCGGCCCATGTGCCGCAGGTGTCGGCCCCCGGGCGCGTCGAGCAGCGCGTCCGCTTCGCCGGCGCTGAGGGTTCGGCCGCGGCCGAGCAGCGCGCGGACGCGCCAGCGTCGCACGGCGGCGAACTGCGCCGCCGCGTCGTCGGCGCTGTCCGCCGCGACGACGTTGACGCCGGCGATGACGGAGGGCTGCGCCAACTGGGCGGAGGGGCGAAACTCCTTGCGGTACAGTGCGACGGCCTCCTGCAGCGCATCTGGCGCGAAATGCGACGCGAAGGAGTAGGGAAGGCCGACCGCCGCGGCGAGCTGCGCGCCGAACAGCGACGAGCCAAGAATGTAGAGCGGAGCGTTGGTCCCCTTGCCCGGCGTCGCGTCGATGCCGGGAATGCGTCACTGAGTGCCGAGGTAGGCCTGCAGCTCGAGCACGTCCTCGGGAAATGTGGCCGCACCCGGCGGGCGCCGCAACGCCCGCATCGTGGCCTGGTCGGAGCCGGGCGCGCGCCCGAGCGCCAGATCGATGCGCCCCGGATGCAGACACTCGAGCGTGCCGAACTGTTCCGCGATCGTCAGCGGGGCATGGTTCGGCAGCATGATGCCGCCCGCGCCCAAGCGGATGGACCCCATGCGGACCGCGACGTGCGCGGTGAGCACGCTGGTCGCCGAGGACGCGATCGTCTGGATGTTGTGGTGCTCCGCGTACCAGATGCGCCGATACCTCAGCGCCTCGGCGCGCTGTGCCAACGTCACGCTGGCGAGGAAGCCACCGGCAGGCCGCCGAGGACGCCATCGACCAGGTGCGCGGCGACGCCCATGCGCCGCCCGCCGCACGACGGACAAATGTGCCCTTTACACGAGCAGGCGACCAGGATCGCGCGCGCGCAGCCCGCGCAGCGGACGCGGGCGAAGCCGCGCGCCATCACGCCGCAGGTCAGGAACTCGCGCCGCTCGCGCGCGACGAAGCGCGGCAGCCCCTCGCCGCCGCCGCGCGCGCCTCGGCCAGGAAGGTCTCGAGGTGCTCGCGCACGACGCGGCGCAGGACGCTCTGCTCGGGCGGGCGGCGCACGCAGGGCTGCCGCCCGCGGCCGAGCCGCTCCCCCGCCTGGGGGCTGAACCGCCCGCCGATCTCGTGCCCCGGACCGGGGGACGCTCCGCGCTCGCATCCATCGCCTGTGGGACGCCGGCCCTCCAGCATGTCCAACACTGATGGGCGAAGGGGCGGCCAACACTGTGGGGCGACGGCGTCGCGGCGGCGGCGCTGATGTCACACTGCGGACCGTTGCCGCCGTCCGGCGCGTCGCCGCAGTGCTTGACGGCGCCGTGGGAGTGACACACGCAGGCCCCATCCGGACCGCTGCGGGGTGGGCCCGATTCGGGATGTTCCGTCACCTACTCCGGCTTATCCGGGCTATCCGCCGTCGCGATCCACCCGATCAGCCACGCTGCCAGGAAGAGCATCAGGCAGAGTTGCGGCCAGAGCGCCGAGTGCGCCTCGGGCGCGAGAGCGACGCCGAGCGCTCTGAGCTGCGCCGCGACCGTCTGCATCGCCGGGAGGGCGCCGTCTTTGTCGGGCGATGCCAGCAGGGCGAGTGTCGCCACACCCATGTAGGCCCACCCAAAGGGATTCTTCCACTGGACCGCGCAGGCGATGAGCGGAATCGCGAGGTACTGATTCGCGATGGCCCTCGGTGGGGAGATCACTCGACTCTTCAGGGACCACGACACCCAGCGAGGGGTGCAACCGACGACTTGACGTTGGCGAACCTCACATGGCTAGATGTAGCCATGAAGCAGATCAAGATCGCCGAGTTGAAGGACCACCTGTCCGAGCATCTGCGCGCGGTCGAGGCCGGCCTCGAGATGGAAGTGACGGATCGCAGGCGGCCGATCGTTCGACTGGTGCCGATCAGCCCGCCGTCGGCCACGGTCATCGTTCCGGCGTCGCGCCCATTCCGGGACGTGCGCGACAAGCGCTATCGGCCAGCGCGCTGGGGCATCTCCTCGAGCGATCTGCTGCGGGAGGAACGCGGCAAGCGATGACGGTCTATGTCGACTCGTCCGTCATCTTGCGAATCGTGCTGGGCGAACCGGGGGCCCTGCGCGGATGGCGCCGCATCCGTCGGGCGGTGTCGAGCCAGCTCGTGCGGATCGAGTGCTTGCGCACGATCGACCGAGCGCGCGTCCGGTTGACGCTCGCGGAGGCCGACGTGGCGGAGCGCCGCGCCGCCGTACTCGAGGTGCTCGAGGGGTTCGACGTGGTCCCGCTGGACGCGGCCGTTCTGCGACGCGCCGCCGATCCCTTCCCGACCACGCTGGGATCCCTCGATGCTCTTCATCTCGCGACCGCGCTGCAGGTCCGCGAGACGATCACCGACCTGCAGCTCGCCACCCACGATCGGGAACTCGCCACCGCCGCCCGCTCGGTTGGTTTCCAGGTCTTGGGCACGGCCGCCCGCTGACGAGCCGGCATCATCGCCCGACCCCGATGGATCCCCGAATCCCATGTAGTGCCGCGAAAGCCAGCGCCAGTCCCCAGCCGGCGCTCGGCGTGAATCGGCGCCGATTCACGCCCAGGCTGTAGATACGCACCAGCACATCGCGGCCATTGCGTCGGCAACCCGCCAGGTGAAGCGCGCAAGTTCCCTTGCGCGGTCCCTATTCGAGCCTCTCTTGTCGGTAGTGCACGAGCCGGTGCCGACCGCCCGCGCTGATCAGCGCGGCTCGGTGACGACGACGGCGGGGAAGCCGGCGTTGGGGACGTCCACCGGGATGCTGCGGCGGTCGCTACCGCCGAAGGACACCTCGACGGTGTGCGTGCCGGCGGCGACCGGCAGGCGGGCGACGAGCACGCGGTCGGGCAGCATCGTCCAGGAGCGCGTGTCAGCATGATCGAGGGCGACCATGCCGGTCTCGACGAGAATGCTGAGCACGTCGCCGAGCGCTCTGCTCTGCTGATTGCCGGCCGCGCGCACCCCTTCCGCCAACTCGGCGCGCGAGGCCATGCGCACCAGCGCGGCAGCCAGGATCTTGGGCTTCGCGTCGTCGTACTCCTGTCGGATGGAGGCCCCGAGGTCGGTGAGCGGATCGACGGCGAGGACCTGTCCATCGACCGTCACCGCGGCGGTGCCGAGCGAGCTCTCCGTCGCGACCAGTTGCGGGTAGACCACCACCTTGCCGGCGCCATACTTGAGCTCGTGGGAGTGCTTGACGGCGCCGTGGGAGTGACACACGCAGGCCCCATCCGGACCGCTGCGGGGTGGG
>Ga0163144_10000337_pt1 | contig 108238 bp, 100 predicted proteins | sample OliLak19BULKMAT1_FD_123175 | JGI IMG/M metagenome (GOLD analysis project Ga0163144, IMG submission 123175) | Freshwater microbial mat bacterial communities from Lake Vanda, McMurdo Dry Valleys, Antarctica - Oligotrophic Lake LV.19.BULKMAT1 | ecosystem: Environmental > Aquatic > Freshwater >...
GCGAGGGACCAAAAAAAAATCCACTCGCGCAACACGGACCAAAAAACGCTCCAGCTGAGCAGCCTCGCAAAGAGCCTGTCAAATCCGCAGCGTCTGAAGGAAAGCGAATCGCGCGAAAAGTCTTCAGCAATATGCCAGATCCCATCAAGGGGCTAAAGAGCCCATTGGAAAACCTACGCTGGGCCTTCAACCTCACCCAAGTCTGCACAAGTCGAGACTCGAAAAATCCGGAGCCTTACGTGCGCGGACTCGCCAAAGCCACCACCGGAGAGGGCTTTACCTCAAACGATGTTTTTGAAAGCGTAAAAGCTTATGTGACCGAAAAAGCAGACCCGAACCAATCGGCTAGCCTGTTTAGCGCGCTCACTACCGATAAAACTTTGCAGAACAAAGCCAAGTTTTGGCACCTACTCAACCTTCCTGATGAAGACGCAAAACAATTAAATATTTTTGATCAGAAAAAAGGCAAAGAAGCCTGCGACGCAATGAAAAATATTTCTGGCGATGACATCGTTAAGTCTAAAGCAGTTATGGCCCGTTCACTTAGTGAATGGTCGAAAGGAAGTCTTGGTGCGGAAGGCGCGTGTGGACCGATCACCGAGCGAACAGACGCACAAATCCAGGCAGTCCTAAAAACCGCCTGCGACCTCCAAACCCAGTTGGATGAAAAAAGGGAAGCTAAAGATAACGAAGCTGTACTGGCAATTTTGGACAGTCTTTTCAATCTGCGGTACGGAAAAACCGCCCTGTTTGCGACCGGGATGACAGCAGCCAATCAGATTCTGGATTCCAAAAAACCAGAAGACCGTGCGAAGACGATCAAAGAAATATTGGATCACGAACAACTTTCTGAAAAATCCTCGTTGCAGCCTTCTTTCAATATGCTGATTGCGAATGGCTACATCCCCGAGGAAATCGCTAAGGAAATTGCGAAAGCAAAAGAGGGACTCGACAAGGTGATTGGCAATCCAGAGAACCTGGAGAAAAAGCTTACGGCGTTAAAAACACCATCGGTGACTATCTCCAATGACCGGGTCGCGTTTAAAGATGCCAACGGAAAGCTATTCGTCGGCACGAAAGACTATTTGAATCTGAACAAGGAAATGGAAGATGCTTCGAAGGCAGGAAAACTTACGCCTGAAATGAAGGCGAAAGTTTTTGCCAATATTCAAGAAGTCGATCCTAAAACCGGCGCACTAACAGCTTACACTCCAGAAAAAATGGTGGCTGATCGTCAAGCAGCGCAAGCGGCGGAACAAGCAAAAATCGACGCCGAGCCTGTGAAGCCAGGCGAAGAAAAACACACCAATTGGTCCGGCGTAAAAATCCAGCGCGGGCAAAAATTGCGCGATAGCTGGAACGTCGAGAAAATCGTTCGCGATCCTAAAATGGGAAAAGATGCGTTGCTCGTTCAGTTTAAGCATCCGCAATTCGCCGAAGGCGCAGTTTACTCTTGGACCGCCGGTCCACAAGCTGGCTGGGTCTTCTGGCGACGACACAATCCAGAGCAAGTCTGTTACGCGCGTCCGGGACAACACTTTACTTGTCCAAGTGCCGTAGCTCGACGCTAAAATTGTAAGCGGGAAATCTAAGCATTCAAACGCGCCAAGAGCAGGGCTTCATACGTTATAATTTAACGATGAAGAGGAAGTCCTGCTCTTGGCGCTTTCCGCCTTGAATGAAGCAGTGCGGCAGAACAGAGTTTCTGGCTGTCTAAGCCCGATACAGGGTGGCGACAAATTTGCGATTCGCGCTTCTGCGAATGATTTCAAGAAGTACGGAAATAACTTGGGTGTATTCTAAGATTTCAAACTTCTTTCGACTCCCAAATGCGCTCGAGCGTAAGTGAGCTTATGGAGTCGGTGTATTCCGTATTCTCGTTTTTGGTTTCAAGGACTTAGCGCTTGTCTGAGCACACTGGGCAAGATGGCACCACGGTTGCAATACCCCTAACTGACACAAGACGCGCGTGCCTTTATGGCGCGTCGAGCAGGAGTTGAAGTAGATGAAAGCGAACAGTAGCCGCAAAGTAGTCGCGATTTTAAGTTTAAGTGCTCTCACCATTACGATGGTGATTGCCCCAATCTCTGCGAGAGCATCGCGGGAAAATAAGCCGCTCGATTTGAAAGCGGATCTGCTTAAGCACAGCGGTGAAAAAGGGACTCTCGCCCTCGACTCCGCTTCTCGCCCGAGCGTCATGCCGGAATTAAAGTACGAAGACACGAAATTACTCGGATACTACTTCGGGTGGCCGGAGCGGTTAATCACGGAGCGCTTCAATGAAGCGTTGCCTGCCGCTTTAAAGAGCTCGATGGGCGATAAGCAAGGTGCCGCACTCTCTAAAATTTTTGCTGAACTCTACGCCACGCAAGGTCCAGAAGATGTGAAGTCGCTAGTTGCGCGCGCAGAACTTTTAAAAGCAGAACGCGAAAAGAACGACAAAGATACGCAACTCAATTCTGCTTCTAACCACATGCTCGAGCGCATGGTGGATGCAGGTAAATGGTTGCTCAATGACGAATCAGGAAAGAACACTCCGGAGCGCAAAGAATTCTTAGGCCAGTTTGAAAACGACTGGAACGACCGCATTAAGAAGAACGAAGAAGTTATCGCGTATCGCGACAAAGCTATCGATCCAAACAATACCGATGCAGGTCGCAACGAAGCTAAAGAGTGGTTGCGAGAAAACGTGAACCGCGATCAAGTGATGGCGTTTATCGATAAGCAACTTGCGAACGGAAAAGACGGCGAAGCCGCAAAATGGTTTAAGGCCATGGCTTGGAAAGATGGCGATCAGTATGTCGCTGACTTTAAGAACAACGGCAAAGACATTCGCCTCTACGCTGGTAAGACCGATCAAGAGATCGCGAAGAACTTAGCGGGTTATGAAGGCAAGAGCCCCGAGAACGCAGGTTTGTTTGGAATCAATTTCAATAAAGCGCAGCACACGGCCCAAGCCAAAGAATTTTTCGGCAAAGACGGCAAGATTCAAGAAGGCCGTCCGGATGGAGTGAAACCTCCAAGTTGGGCGCAACCGCCTGCGGATAAATCACTGGCCTCGGCCGATCCTACAGCGGGTCTTGCCGAAGCTGCTGCCGGCGGAAAAGCAAAATTTGTGAGTTACACACCTAAGGGTAACGGTGGTGGCGAAGCCAATGCTGGAAAAGCAGGTTACGATAAATATTGCGCCAGTTGCCATACCCCAGAGGAAATTCGAGCCGTTTCTGCGAAGGCAGCTTCTAGAGTCCAGAAGATAAAGGACATGCCTCCTAAGAAATCGGCCGATCAGCCGAACGACAGCGAACGTGACGCGATTGCAGCATTCGTCCGAACTATGTAGTCCGCAAAAAAACAAATTTCTCAAAAAGGCTCACCTTTAACGAGGTGGGCTTTTTTTCTTTGACTATCCAGCCAATTTTCCTATCGTACCGGTTTTCGACTTGAGGAGTATCTATGTCTGTCCCTAAGGAATTGCTGTACACGCAGGAACACGAATGGGTTTCGATGGAAGATTCCATCGCCACCATCGGAATCACCGATTTCGCTCAATCCTCTTTAGGAGACATCACCTTTGTGCAATTGCCGAAGGAAGGCGAGACACTCAATAAGGACGATACTTTCGGAGTGGTCGAAAGCGTAAAGGCCGTGAGCGACCTATTTGCCCCAGTCACCGGCAGAGTAATCGAAGTAAATGATCCGCTCGCTCAAGCGCCCGAGCTTCTAAACGACGATCCGTACAACGAAGGTTGGCTCATTAAATTGGAAACCAAAGACATAGAAGCCGAGCTCGGTGAACTGATGTCGCCAAAAGACTACGAGCAATACGTCGAAGACAAAGGCAACTAGTCTCGAAATGACCGCCCATGGCGGGCTGCATTAGATCTCAAATTTCTTTTTAGTTTGGCCTTTTTCCGCGGCCTTTCTCACGTGTACAATGACCGCGTACTGACCCTTGGCATAACTTCTGGCAAAGAAGGCAATACACGTTGTTCGCTGCTCAGTCACAATTGGGCGCCGGCCGGATGTCGTCCCTCCACGTAGGGACTTCCGGCCAAGGAAAACACTGGACGCGTTTTCTCTGGCTGCTGTTTTTTACGGCTCTCCTGCATTGCTTTTTCTCGTTGGTCATTCCGCTCTCCGAAGACGAAGCTTATTACTGGACCTGGGCGCAGAATTTCTCGCTCAGTTATTTCGATCACCCGCCAATGACGGCATGGGCGATTCGTTTTTCGACGGCGATCTTTGGCGATAACCTTTTTGCCATCCGCTTGCCTGCGATGTTCTTCTCCAGCGCGACTGCCCTGCTCGTGGCTTACTTGAGTCCCCAGCCAACGCTCGCGGCCCTCTTTTTACTCACACCGCTCTTCTTGTTCGGCGGCGCACTGATGACGCCTGATTTGCCACTCGTGTTTTTTTGGACGCTGTATCTGACATGGACGAGTCGCATTCACGCACGTTTAGAAACTTGGAATTGCGATCCGGTAACGCGCGTTTATCACAATAGCCCTATCTCGCCGATTGATTGGCTGATGGGTGGCTGCGTATTAGGTCTCGGACTGCTTAGCAAATACACGATGGCGCTTGCAGTGGTTTGCTCGGCGCTGACCTTCATTACCCGTACTAAAACGCGCGCGTGGTGGAAGGGCTTTGCGCTACACCTGCTGGTAGCCGGACTGCTAGGCCTCCCAGTTTTATATTTCAATAAGCTCCACGATTTTCTGCCGTTTAAATTCCAATGGAATCACATGGGCGGAATCGGTGCATTTTCCTGGGGCAAATTTGTAGAATTCTGGGGTGTGCAGGGATTGCTCGTCGGATTTTTACCCCTGTTGTTTCTGCCGCGTATCACACTGGTGTGGCGATACCTGTGGACCGACCCGCGCTTGCAACCTTGCGTAGTGTTTTTCTTATTCCCCGCACTCTATTTCACTTACAAATCTCTCACGGCAAATCTCGAGGCCAATTGGGTGATTGTGATGTACCTCGCCGCTTGGCCGGTCATGCAGCGCATTTGCCAAATCAGTTCGTTTAAAACCTGGAACTGGATTTTGATGCTGGTGGCTTTTATCCCAGCCTGGGTTTGCTCGATTGCGCTGACGATTCACCTCTTCGCACCGCTTCGCTTTATTCCGCCTTATAAAGATCGGATACGCGTGCCACAAGCGCGCATGGACACCGCAATTCTTGCGACGGAGGAGCTGAAAAACCAGCCCGTAAAAGCACCGATCTTCTTGCCGAATTACCAGTGGACCAGTTTGTTCTTGTTTAATCGAGCGGATGCGCTGCAACTCGATATCGGTCGGCGCAGCCATTTTACTTTGTCACCGGTAGACCCCTGTCAGCGAGACGCGATCTATTACTGGATGGCTGGTGATAATCCGCAAGTTCCGTCTGAGTTGGGTTGTTTTACGAAGCGCACTGTCGTGAAGACGTATCTCGTTACGGTAGGCGGTCAGAAAGTAGAAAACATCGAGATGGTGCGGTTGGAAAAGTAATGCGCGGTTTATTTCGAAGTGTCATTTTAATCTTGGGGGTTTTGGAGCTCTATTGGCTATTGCCCCCGAGGTATGCGCCGAGTCCAACCCCTAAACTAGAAGTCCGTGTTGGCGCTATTCATGTGCGCTCGCCCCATCCCGTTACCGCCGAGAAACTAGAGCTGCTTACTGCTAAGGCAAAACAAAGCGGTATTGATTTCATCGTCATTGCAGATCCAAAATCTTCGCACGCGCGCAGCATTGGACTCGAAGGCAATTACGACGGAGTGGACGTATACGTCGAGCTAGAAGCCCATTTAACCGCCGGCCATGCGCTGGTATTTTATTCCCATACACAAGCCAGAGAACTATCCGACGAAGCGCTGAGCAAAGTAGCGTGGCGACACTTCTTAGGGACCGATTCGCGACCGGGAATGTTTCTCATCGTCTCGCACCCGGACAGCCGCACTCACCCATGGAATCGACTCGATCGATTCTCAGAGGGCACCGAGCTTTTAAACGTTGATACCTTGGTCCACAACCAGCAGGAAGCAGCTCCGCTTTCGCTGCTGATGTCGGCCATGATTTTCCCATTTAATAATTTCCTCGCTGCGTTGCGGACGATTCAGATCCCGCAAAAAAACCTAGAGAGCTGGGATGCCATCAATACAATTTCGTCAGGGCACTTTGGAGTGGCCTCGCAAGAGATCACATCCGAGAGTTTTCTCCCTCAATGGGTGGCTCCGGAATGGAGTTTCTCCCGCGCGATTTTGCCCGCAGCTCTGAACGCAGTTATGCTCGATGGTCCGCCGGCTGAAGACTTTGAGGCTCGACGACAGCAAACCTACGAAGCCCTGATGCGCGGCCGATCGGCTATGTTCTTCCCTCTGCGATTTGCTCGCTTTGCTGCAACTTGGGGACTCAATTGCCCGGGCAAAAGCTATGCGCCCGGCGACACTGCCCCTTCTGCGCTCAGCGGGTGCAAATTCGAAGCCGAGCTAGAGCCAGAGTTACTGGCGCGCAAACCTGTGCTGCGTCTAGTGCGAGATGGCAAAGTAGTAACGCAATGGGATAAACCCGAGCAAAGCTTAGTGACCTATAACCTGCCGCCGGAATCAACAGGTGCCTATCGACTTGAGATTGGTATAGAGGCCCGCACCCCGCTCGGCTTGTTATATAATCGCGAGGCACCGTACGCGTTTTACAATCCCATCTATGTTCGATAAAAATAGTAGTTAGAGGACTCTCCCATGCGCGGACTCAAGACCATCGGCGTTTTTATCGCCCTAATCGGCCTGACCTATCTCGGAGTCACCTTCGTCGAAGCAAATCGCGAAGAAGTGATCTTAGAAATCGGCAAATACCGCCACGGCCCCAGTGCGCTGGGCTTTGTGGTGATGTCGAGTGTGCTGATTGGCTTGGTGCTCGGAGCACTCTTGGGGAGTTTCGAAATCCTCTCGCTGCTGATGCAAAACCAGGCGTTAAAGAAGCGCCTTCGCAAATTTGAACAAGAGCAAATCATGGGCACGCCGATGTCGGATGTGGCGCCGATTGATCCGCTTGCTGAAGGAAATCCCAAGGCCTTCTCTATCACCGAGAATCTTCCATGAAGTTTCTGCTTTGGGGCGAGCAGTTATTTAAAACTTGGGAAAAGCATTCAAAGGGCAGTAGTAACTGCTCGGCCGTGCGCACCTGGGAAGAGCTCACGCGCAGCACTGGGTGGGACGGACTGGTAATTGATCAAACCTCTTTTCAGACCGTCGCATCGAAAGTCGAAACTCTCGCAAAGCCCGTTGCGGTTCTATTTCCCGACGGACAAACACCCGCTCAATCGCCATTCACAATGCCGTTTAGCGCAGAATTCTGGGAGCGCAATAGCACTGCGGTTCTTACTAGCTTTACGCGGTTTGTGAATGTCCGCAGTGAAAATGCCTCGCTCCAAAAAAGTATTCAATCTATTGGTGCCAGCCAAACGCAGCTCGCGGATTCGACGGCTCTACTAGTTCAAAAGCTCGAACAGCACATCCAAATTGCGGCTGAAATTCAAAAAGCCTTGCTGCCTTCTACTTTGCCTAAGATTCCGGGCGTTACGCTAGGCGCTCGGTTTTTCCCGTCTCACGGCGTAGGCGGCGACTACTACGATATTTTTGAATTTGGCGACAAGAAGCGCTTTGGATTTTTACTGGCTGATTCGCAAACGCACGGCATGGCGGCCGCCCTTTTGTCGGCATTGCTGAAATTGCGTGTAGATCAAATCCGCGAAGACTTTCAGACGGCTGGCGATTTTCTGCTCGGGCTAGGACAGCACGTACAAAGCGAAGTGCCCGTAAAGGCAGCAGACCTTCACCTGTTTTATGGAATTCTCGATCGCAGTTCGCTGACCTTTCAATTTGCTACCGCAGGCGATCTGCGACCGATGCTTTGGCGAGGCGGCAAATTAACGGCGATACCGGTGAAGAACTCTCCTCCGCTCAATGATTCTGCTTTAGGCACTTTCGTTGAAAATGAATTGTCCTTGGAGCCCGGCGATTACCTGGTCATAGCGACCCGCGGGCTGGAACCGATTGCAGCACCGAAATCCATGGAAGCCTGGATTGAAGACCGCATTCGCAAGCACGACAACTGGCCCGACATGCAGGATATTCAAAACGAATTGGCGGCCGTGGCGTCGGATATGTCGGCACTCACCGACGATATCACCCTACTGCAGCTAACCGTGGACCCGCGCGCGCTCTACTTGAAAAAATAGCTTCAAAGTGCCACCTTGGCGCCCATGAAGCGCACCCCCAAAAAGTTTCTCTTACTTGGCTCAGGCGAACTCGGAAAAGAAGTCGTGATTTCCGCTAAACGCCTTGGCCACACCGTCATTGCAGTCGATAAATACGCGGGCGCTCCAGCTATGCAAGTGGCGGATGGCTTTGAAGTGATTGATATGCTCAATGCCGAAGCGTTGACGGCAGTAGTGCGCAAACATGCACCTGATTTCATCGTGCCGGAAGTAGAAGCGATTCGAACTGAGAAGCTTCGTGATTTTGAAAAAGCGGGAATCACCGTGGTGCCTACGGCCGAAGCCGCGCACTTAACCATGAACCGTGATGCGATTCGCGATGTTGCTGCCCGTGAGCTGAAATTGCGCACGGCGCGTTTTGCCTATGCTAGCTCGCAGAGTGAATTGGCGGAGCAAGCGGAATTGATTGGTTACCCGGTGGTTGTGAAGCCTGTGATGTCGTCATCAGGCAAAGGCCAATCGACGGTTAAGTCCAAAGCGAAAATTGCCGAGGCTTGGGATTATGCCTGCCAGGGAATGCGCGGCGATAAAGCGCGCGTTATAGTCGAAGAGTTTATTGATTTTGAATTAGAAATTACGCTGCTCACGATCAAGCAAAAGAATGGCCCTACTCTCTTTGTTGATCCAATTGGCCATCGGCAAGAGCGCGGGGATTACCGTGAATCTTGGATACCAGCTCGCGTTTCGCCGAAGCATTTACTCAAAGCGAAGAAGATGGCCAAAAGCGTGACGGATCGCTTAGGCGGCGCAGGCATTTTTGGCGTTGAATTTTTCATCACCAAAAAAGAAGTGATCTTCTCGGAGCTCTCGCCCCGCCCACATGACACGGGCATGGTGACCTTAATTTCCCAAGATCTGTCAGAGTTTGATCTCCACGTACGCGCAATCTTGGGATTGCCGATTCCGATCATTCGATACCGCGGGCCATCTGCATCGGCAGTTATCTTGGCGGATCGCGAAGGTGAAAACGTCGGTTACGAAGGAATCGATAAAGCGCTTAGCCAGAAGAATACCGACGTACGCATCTTTGGCAAACCCACCAGCCGTCCTTATCGACGAATGGGCGTAGCTCTTGCCAGTGCCACGACGACAAACGCCGCGCGCAAACTTGCAGTGAAAACAGCCAACGCCGTACAAATTATTTATTAGTCGAGTTATTAGTCGAGGTAAACGCGCGGCACGCGCGGTGAAAGCCCACAGAAAATCTCATACGGAATCGTCTCCGCCCAACGCGCCAGATCCCACCCAGTGAGACTGTGGCGACCATGGCTGCCAATCAGAGTAACAGCTTGGCCCTCTCGCACACCCGGTACACTGGTCACGTCGACAGCAATAAGGTCCATCGACACGCGCCCACGCACAGCACTCTTCCGGCCGTTCACTAAAACATGCGCGCGGTTACTCAGAAGACGCGGATAGCCATCCGCATAACCAATCGGCAAAATCGCAATTTTTTCTCTACGCTTAGGCGAATAACTCCGCCCATACCCAATCGATTCACCTGAACTAACGGTCTTGATGCAAAGAATGCGCGTCTTCCAATCTAAAATCGGCACGAGATCTTTTGAGTGCGGCAGATTTTGATTGGGACTCAAACCATAAAGCCCAAGCCCGGGTCGAATAGAGGTGCTGCGTACAAACTTAGATCTCAAAGAGCCGGCAGTATTAGCCACATGAATGCGTGCATCCGTATGGAGCAATCGCCGTTGCAGACACTCACCCACTACGTCGATAAAGGCATCGAGCTGCTTATCGGTAAACTTGGATTGAAGATCTTCACTCTCAGCAAAATGAGAGCTGATACCAGAAAGCTTAATCGGCAACTTTTCTACGATTTTCAGCGCCTCAGGAACTTGTTCCAAAGGAATCCCCAACCGATTCATGCCAGTATCAATTTTTAAATGTATCTCCGGCAATTCCCGCCGTCCCAAAAGCGACTTCAAATGACTCAAAGAATGAATCAGCGGCAAAATCCCGTGCTGAACATACGCGTCGATTTGGTGAGGAAAAAAACTAGAGAGCACTAGAATCTGCACATTCGGCAGATGCTCCCGTAAAACCAAAGCTTCTTCGAGCGTCGCCACCAACAACATGCGGCAAGACCCACGATTCACCAACGCCTTCGCCACAGGCAACATCCCATGCCCATAAGCATCCGCCTTCACCACCGGCAAAATCTCTTTGCCACTCTCACTTCTCAAGGTGTGCAGATTCTTAACCAAACTCCGCAGATTAACTTCCGCGACAGTCCGATAAGGAAACTGAAAAATCGTACCCATCGCCGGCCATGATGGCAGCCTCAAACTTGGCAGTCACTTGTAAAAACGCCGTCTTAAGCCCCGCTGTAAAAGAATCAAAACCGCGAAAAGCTCCACGCCAGGTAGCGGAGTATCGACGGAACTAGCTGACGGACCTTCATTGGATTTAGGGTGGGGTGGGACCGGTGCGGAGCACTTGCTCGGCCACTGGATTTTGGGTGCATCCCACTAGGGCTCCCGACCGGACCTCTCGCGGGCAATCAACCGATAGAAACCACCACGTCCACTTCCACGAGCGGAGCGCGAGTCCACCCCCTAAAAACTAAAAGCCCCCAGGCGTTCCGGGCGGGAGCCCTAGTGGGATGCACCCAAAATCCAGTGGCCCTCGAGCAAGTACTCCCAAGCCCGCCCCCTCCCTAAATCCAGCGAAGATCCCGAAACTAAGCCCACCGGCACTGCAAGTAGCACTCACTACCGTTCTAAGGTATGACTCGGACTAAGAGCCGGCGAATGGGTATCTTGGACTAATCGCGTAGAAGTTTTACGAGGAAAGTCCGGACACCAAAGAGCACCGTAGCGGGTAACACCCGTCCAGCGTGAGCTGCGGACCAGCGCAACAGAAAGGATGTACAGAGCTTTTGACTGAAAGCCTTGGCAAAGCTTTCGGGAAGTCGAGCAATCGGCAAGCTGCTGTAGTGAAAACAGGCAAGCTCTACGGGGTGCAAGGTCAAACAGGGGTCTTAAGGGTTTCGCAAGAAACTATTGAGTAGGACGGCTCGTCCGAATCCCCGGGTAGACTGCTTGAGCGGCGAGGCAACTCGTCGCCTAGAGGAATGATTAGTAGTTAGAGTCCTTAAAAAACTCTGGCCCACAAAATCCGGCTTATGAAGAAGGCCATTCGCCGGCCCTTCTACTTCTTAAAAAGCCTGCCCCACTGACGCTTCAACCAAGCTGCAAGCGCTCCCACTTTTTTTGCGCACATGGTGTTCAATGCATTTAATGTAACCTTACTTACTTTTCGACAGAGCCTTCGTGAGCCGCGAGAGGAATTCTGCCTCGGCAAGACTCACTACTCCATCCGACTTGCACATTCGCCATGCGGCCTTGAAGGCGATGCGTCTTGAATTATTGCAGGTTAAACAAGCAACTTCTTTTTCCAGTTGGACCTGCTCGGCAAAAATCGGATGGAGAACGTTTCTGCGTTCATCGTCGGACCAGCCTTCAGTCATTGCTTCAAAGGCGGCTTTTTCGCCTTTACGCAGCTCTCCATCCGCAAAAGCAGCTAACATGACAATCTTTCCAATCGATGCCCATTCTTTGTCAGAAGGTGCCTTGTTCAAGTTCATGTTCTGTCCTTTTGATCGCCTGTGGTGGCAGATACCGATGTTTTTGTTGCTCAAGTATTTAGAAGCTGCGCAAGCCGGCGGAGGAAAAGGGATTCATAGGCGCTAACGTGCCCGTCTGCTTTACACATTTGAAGAGTAGCTGCATAAGCCAAACGCTTTGCTACCCGCGAGTGGAGAGCGTGGGCCACTTTCTCCAAGTTAACGCTGTCAGCGATAACAGATCTAACAACACTTCTTTTTTCGTCACTAGGCCATTCTTCGGTCATTTGCCGAAATGCCTCTCGCTCGCTGACGCTAATCTTTCCATCCACGGAAGCCGCGAGCAGCACTATCTTTCCAATCGATTCCCGCTCGACTTTGGTTACAACTTTCATGCGAAACATGTAACTAACCTCCTTGTGAGGACTCTCTGATCTTAGCGGAGAAACAAAAGAGTAAAAAATAGATAAATACATCCAATTAGTTCGTTTTAATCGAACCTGCTTTGATGGGAACATCCACCCAGTAGCTGAAAGCGAACACCGTCACCGATTCGTTCGGCAGAGTATTATCTTGAGACCTCTATCGTCTCCCATGTGTTCGCTACCTATCGATCTGCCTGATTCCACTTTGTACTGATCGGAAACTGGAATCAGTTGAAAGGCCTTCAGTCTTTGAATATCCACGGTAAACTTTCCGTTTTTGACCAGTATTTTCCGGATTGGCGTTCCTCGCTCAGAAAGCAACTGTAAATACATTCGTGGACAGGGGGTCAGAATATTGTTGCCCGTGGCCTGGACGAAACACTGACCTGAGATCAACGTGGGCCTGGCTTCACGGCGCGCTTCTCCCGTAAGTAGCTGAGCTGCATGGTACACGGTTGCTTCTGCTGTCTGGGATTCTCGGGATGCCCGTGAGTCGGGCGAGCCAGAAGTAAACACAGCCGGCGGGTGTTTTTCCGGAGCCTGGTCCAGAGGCTGATGGAAGGCACACCCGGCTAAAACGATCAGCAACCCAGTGTTTGTAAAAACATCCGACAGTTTCAGGGAATTGGTTTTCATATTTGTATTTCCTTCTTTAGCAAGAGCAAGTGTGGCACGGTGGCTCGAAACGAAAGTCCCAGGCCTTTTCGCTCGCTGATACATCATCTACCAGCGCAGGAAAAACGCCCAACAAAAGAATGATAAAAAGCGCAGAGGAAACCCGATTCAACCAACCCATGTACTGGGGTTAAATACTCAGTCGTATCGGGTAAAGCAGCAGGGTTACTGCACCCAAACAGAGGGGCGCGAGCGGAAGGTATTATCGACGAGAGAATTCTCGAACTCTTTTAATTTATCCAAGGCCGCTGTTTTGCCGAGCCAGCTCCAGCCGCCCGAGGCATCGCCCGAAACTCCGTCGACCCAGAAGGCAGCTGCCATGCAACTTTTTTCAGCTTTGCCGAAAGTGCGAGCGACTGCTGCGAGCTTTACTTCGCCGCCACTGACTCCGCACGTTGCCTGGACGCAATCGAGCACATTGGCCGTAAAATCTTTTCCAGCAACGAAATCCTGAGAAGGAAGTGCGCCGCTTTCAGAAACTAAAATCTCGTCTTCAGAATTTTTCACAAGAGCAAAGATGCGGACGGGAACTCCAAACTTTCCGAGATCGAGATCACTCATTTTAGAAAAACCTCTCCATCAAAGCGCAACGCATCTTTCACGCGCAACGGGTGTGACTTCAACATTGGATCTGGAAGATTATCGAGAGCAAACCAATCCCAATCGTCTACTTCGTCATTGGGCTTTACTTTGGCGTCATCTTTTACAAAAAGGCGAAATGCCGCGCAAAGAAACTGAATGCGCACACCGGGCTGCACTTCTACTTCCGTCACACTTAATTCTGGTTCGGAATAAAGCCCAAAAAACTCGGGCTTAACGATTACGATTCCCACTTCTTCTTGCGTCTCGCGGACGGCGGCTTGCAGCCAGCCTTCCCCGCGATCGACATGCCCTCCTGGAAGACACCACCGACCCGGCTCGCGAACGCGTTCCGACCGTCGAGTAAGCAAAATTTCACGATGGGCGTTAATCAGGGCGACGTTTACACAAGCGATGGGAACCAATGAAGACATAAGTTGCCCTTTTGTACAGGTTTGCTAATGCATACGCAAATGTCGAATTTTGAAGTTCTTTTTACAGAGGGCCACGCCCGGCGAGGCCGACTGAAGTTAGCTCACGGGGTAATTGAAACCCCAGTCTTTATGCCCGTAGGAACCTACGGCGCGGTAAAAACTCTTACCCCCACCGATCTGGAAAATGCGGGCACACAAATCCTCCTCGGCAACACCTACCATTTGTACTTACGCCCTGGCCTAGAAGTGCTGGGAGCGTTTGGTGGACTTCACAAGTTTATGAATTGGCAGCGGCCGATCCTCACCGATAGCGGTGGGTTTCAGGTTTTTAGTTTGGGCCAGAACCGTAAAATTTCAGAAGACGGCGTGGTTTTTCGCTCCCATTTAAGTGGAGACAAGATCGAGCTCACGCCTGAAAAGGCCGCGGAAATTCAGCGTGTGATTGGTTCGGATATCGCCATGGTGTTGGACGAATGCGTGGCGTTGCCCGCGACCCAAGAGCAATTGGACCAAGCAGTGTTGCGCAGTTATCGCTGGGCCGACCGGTTTCTTAAGGAGCCCCGACTTAAGGGTCAGCAGATTTTTGGAATTTTCCAAGGTGGCACCGACATTGAACTTCGCAAGAAAAGCCTCGGCCTGACTTTAGAACTGCCGGTCGATGGCATCGCCATTGGCGGATTAAGCGTCGGTGAGAGTCACGACGAAATGATCGCAGTATTAGAAGGCGTGGCTCCACATTTGCCACCGAAACTGCCGCACTACCTAATGGGCGTCGGCACTCCGCTCGATATTCTCGAGGCAGTGAATCAAGGCGTCGACATGTTTGATTGCGTTTTACCAACGAGAAATGCCCGCAATGGTGGGCTTTTTACTTCTGATGGATTACTCAACATCCGCAATCAATCGCACAAGCTCGACGATAAACCGATCGATTTGGAATGCAGCTGCGAAACCTGCAGAGGATACAGCCGCGGGTACTTGCGACACTTGTTCTTGACTAAAGAAATCTTGGGGTGTCGCCTTGCCACTGTTCATAATGTCCACTACTATCACCGACTTATGTTGGGTATCCGCTCTTCCCTGGAAGCTGGGACTTTCCGCTCCTTCTACGAACAGTGGAAACCCCGACTTCGAGCTGCCTATGCCTCTGAAAAGTCGACTGACTCGGTCTTTGGTAGTGGCGCTCAACAGGAGTAAGAAATGAATCGGTTTTTCTCAGTTGTTTTGATCGCGATTTCGGCTTCGTCGGTCGCTTCCGCAGAAGGCGGATTGGGCGGAGCACGCGATGGCGTCACCCCTCTCATCCCTCTCGTCATTATTTTCGGTATTTTTTACTTCCTCATTATTCGCCCCCAGCAAAAGAAAGCAAAATTGCATCAGCAATTTTTGACGGAGCTTAAGCGAGGCGACATGGTGGTTACCGCAAGCGGTATCATTGGAACAATCAAGAGTCTGAGCGAGCGCTTTGTAACACTTGAAGTGGATAACGGCGTTTGCATGAAGATCGTTCGCAATCAGGTTTTGGAAAATGCCAACAGTCTCAAAGAGGAATCTGGCGTAAAAGACGCAGTCCTCAAAAAAACCTGATTTAACTCGTAGAAATAGGACATACACATGAAGGGTCTCAACTGGAGAGTCACCACGGTTATCGTATCGGTGCTCTTTTGCGTTTACTTGCTTACACCCAGCATTTTGAAGTTCGGGTTTGGTAAAACGGTTCCTCGAGTTACGAAGCCTGGTGACCCCTGGTACTTCCACGTACTTCCTTCTGAAGTACTGACACTCGGACTAGATTTGCAGGGCGGCCTGCACTTAGTACTGGGAATTGATTTCAGCGAAGTTCAGCGCGATGCCGTCACGAAGTTGAAGAATCAGCTTCAAGAAGTCGCCGAACGCGAAAAGCAAACCGATTATAAATTCGAAGTGAATAGCAAAGACGAAATCGTCGTCCAGTATCCATCTGGATCGGGCGGTAAAGTCAGCGATCTCGTTGTCAAATTCTTTCCAGACATTTTGGAATTCCGCAATCAGACTGAGAGCCAGGCTCTGATCGCCATTCACCCCAATCACGAAAACGAAGTTCGCAAGCGCGCTATCGATCAATCGTTAGAGACATTGCGCAACCGGATCGATGAATTCGGCATTGCAGAAGCAAATATTTCGCCACAAGGAACGGACAAGATTCAGGTTCAGTTTCCGGGCGTACAAGATCCTACTCGAATCAAGGACATCATTGCTCGTACGGCGAAGCTTTCTTTCCAAATCGTGCGCTCTGGCAGCGAAGTTCCAGACGGCCCACCGCGCGCAGATGAATTGCGTAGCTGGGTAAAAGATTACGAAGAAAAGACCGGCAACAAAATCGACGGCAAATTGCCTTTCTCCACGTATTTGCGCGAATTGAATAAGTTCGTGGCTACGAAGATTCCTGAAGGAACGGAAATACTGTTCCATCGTGAAGTAAACGTGAACACCCGTCAGACTGAATACATTCCTTATGTTCTGCAGAGGGAAGCGCTCGTTACCGGCGAAGATCTTCAAGACGCTTATTACAGTTACGATCCAGACAATAACAAGCCGATCGTAAACTTCCAGCTCACTCCAGTGGGCGCGGACAAGTTTGATAAAGCAACCGGCGCCAACGTCGGTCAAGCGATGGCCATTGTGCTTGATAATAACGTTCACTCGGCTCCTCGCATTACTCAGCGTATCGGCGGCGGCCGTGCAGTAATTAAGTTAGGTGAGGATGGCTCTCGCTCGACGGAAGAACTGCAAAACGAAGCAAAAGATACATCACTGGTATTGCGCTCCGGTGCACTGCCTGCTCGCTTGCTCTTCTTAGAAGAACGATTGATTGGCCCTTCGCTTGGTATGGACGCGATTATATCTGGAACAAAGTCGTTGATTTACGGACTTCTGATCGTGCTGGTCGGCATGGGCATCTACTACCGCGCTTCGGGACTAGTCGCGACGCTGGCGCTCACTTTAAACGCTATCATCGTACTAGCTTGCATGGCTGCTTTTGAGGCCACGCTTACCTTACCGGGTTTGGCAGGTTTGACCCTTACGCTCGGTATGGCGGTCGATGCGAACGTGCTTATCTTTGAGCATATGAGAGAAGAACTAAGAAAAGGTAAGGGCGTGGTTCACGCGATTTCCGAAGGTTACAAGCAGGCATTTTCAGCGATTCTCGACGGTAACTTGACCACGATTTTTGCAGGTCTTGTGTTGCTAGGATTTGGCTACGGTCCGATTCGCGGCTTTGCCGTTACCATGCTGATTGGCTTAGTGGCTTCGATGTACACCGCAGTTTTTGTGACACGCGTAGTATTTGATTACTTCGTAGTCGCGCGCGAAAAAACCAGTCTTTCTCTCTAGGACATACAAATGCAGAAACAGAAATTCTTTCAGATTATTCCGACAGACACCAATATCGACTTCATTGGCAAGTACCGCATGTTTGTCGTCCTGTCCGCTTTGGCCATCGTCGCTTCGATTACGCTGATGTTTACCAAGGGCTTTAACTTCGGAATCGACTTCACTGGTGGGACGGTGATGCAGGTTAACTACAAAGAGGCCACGAAAGCGGAAGCCGTACGCGAGCAGCTCTCGCAAGCGGGTGCTCCAGACGCCTCGGTTGTATCGATGGATAAAATTGACCACGAATACTTAATCACTGCGCAGAGCTCTTCGGATGTAGTTGGATCTAGTTTGCCAGATAAGCTTCGTAAAATCGTAGGCGCCGACAAGCTCGATATTCCTCAAGTCGATGTGGTTGGACCCAAGGTCGGTGGCGAACTAAAATGGTCGGCCGTCCTAGCGCTGTTCTATTCGATTTTGCTCATCATGATTTACATCTGGTTGCGATTCGACCTGAAGTTCGCTCCAGGTGCGACAGCAGCACTGATGCACGATTTGATTCTGACCGCGGGTTTCTACGTTGTTACCGGAATGGAATTCGACATCACCGCAGTGGCAGCCCTGTTAACCATCGCTGGTTACAGCGTGAACGACACAATCGTTATTTATGACCGTGTTCGCACCATGATTGGTGGCGCGCAGATAGACAATGCCTCTTTGGCGACGACCGTTAATAGAGCAATTAACATCACGCTTTCGCGCACGTTGCTGACCTCGGGTTTTACTGCACTGAGTGTGATTCCAGTCGCGATATTTTGCGATGGTCCTATCCAGGCGTTTTCCCAGGCAATGTTGTTCGGCATCTTGGTCGGTTCTTATTCGACGATTTATATCGCAGCGCCAATGACAATCTCTGTCCAGAGATTGCTCGGCGAAGGTAAAGTCGCGACTAAGCGCGCTTAATTAGGAGACTACAGTGGAATCTCCCGTTGTTCGTGTATGCGATCTTTCTAAACACATTGGCCAGACCATACAGTTGCGCGGCTGGGTGTTCAGCAAACGAAGCTCTGGCAAAGTAAAATTCCTTCAGTTTCGAGATGGCAGCGGTATTGTGCAGGCCGTGTTTGTAAAGGGAGTCGTTACCGACGAAGGCTTTGAGGCGTTTGAAAAGCTGACGCAAGAGACGTCGCTTACTTTAACGGGATTGGTTAAGGCAGACACGCGCGGCAAAACCGGCGTGGAGCTCGATGCCAAAGATCTGAGAATCCTCCAAATCGCCGAAGACTATCCGATCGGTCCAAAAGAACACGGACCTGATTTCCTCCTCGGTAACCGCCATCTTTGGCTGCGCAGCCGCCGGCCGCACGCCATCTTGCGCATCCGCCATCGCTTTGTAAAAGCAATCCGGGATTTCTTTGATAACGACGGATTCACGCTAGTGGATTCACCGATTCTCACGCCCTCTGCTTGTGAAGGCACTACGACGCTATTTGAAACAGAATATTTTGAAGAGAAGGCCTATCTCACGCAGAGCGGCCAGCTCTATGGCGAAGCCGCCGCAATGGCGTTCGGCAGAGCATATTGTTTTGGACCTACGTTCCGAGCCGAGAAAAGCAAAACGCGTCGTCATCTGACTGAGTTCTGGATGGTTGAACCCGAAGTTGCGTTTAATGATCTCGACGACAACATGGTGCTGGCCGAGCGGTTCTTGGAGTACACGATTCAAACTGTTCTCAAAGACTGCCAAGCTGAATTTGCAATCTTGGAACGTGACACGACGAAGCTTCAGAATGTGAAAGCACCCTTCCCCCGAATTTCATACGACGAATGTGTCGAGAAATTAAACGCGCAGGGAATCAAATTTGAATGGGGCGGAGATTTTGGCGCTCCAGAAGAAACCGCGATCGCGCAAATGTACGATAAGCCAGTTTTCATCCACCGCTTTCCAGCGGCGATTAAAGCGTTTTACATGAAGCCCGACCCCTCGAGTCCAAAGCATGCACTCGGAGTCGACTGCATCGCTCCTGAGGGCTATGGCGAGATTATTGGTGGCGGTCAGCGGGAAGAAGATATCGTGGCGCTCAAAGAACGGCTGCATGCTCACGGTTTAAAAGAAGAAGATTTTTCCTGGTACCTGGATTTGCGCAAATACGGCTCGGTCCCGCACTCAGGCTTTGGTCTGGGATTAGAGCGGACGGTTTCGTGGATCTGCGGAATCGAGCATTTACGAGAGGCTGCTGCCTTTCCGCGCATGATGTACCGCCTGCGTCCGTAATTTTCCGGATCGCAACGTCCACACCATCCAAAGAAACGAAGTCAGAGCGAGCGTTTGGTAGCTAAGAAGTGCTTGGCCCCAGAGTGTTGCATCTGCGTGCAGAAGTGCGCGCGCAACGGGGATCAGCAACGTAGCTACGGCTGCCACGGCAAACCACAGGCGCATGCGCTCTTTGCGGATGAGAAAAGCCGCAAGCACCATCGCAACGGGGGCAAAGTCGGAAGCCATCACCACAGTTTCACCAATTAAAAGCGGACGAAACAGCGCCAATGCGATCCCAGCCAGTCCTAGACCCAACATCCAAGTGCGATGCGGGCCTTCAGCTGCCGGCACAGTGGCACGAAGTGGAAGAAAAACCACCGACGCGAATGCCAGCATGCTTAGGAAAGTGCGAAGTGCGTAGAGAGTTCCCGTATCCGTGGAATAGCGGACGAATGTTGGGAAGGGACCGATGACATCGCCGATGAGGAAAACCCCTAAGTACATTCCGATCGCAGCGAGTAGCGCGCTTTGCATCCATTTTTGGGTGCGCCAGTAAAAGACAGTGGCGGCCAAGACCGGGATTTCAATTCCTAAAAAATAATCGTACGCCTGCATCGCGAATTTGAATTCGCCGACGAAATAGCCAAACGCCAAGGACGGCAAACTCCAAAGCAATCCAACGGTCAGCACGCGGACCCACGAACTTTCTGCGTGGAGATATCCAGCAAAGGCCATTGGGAACACGAGAACGCCCAAGGCGACTGAGAGGCACAGGACGAAGCAGACAACTGCATCGAGAAGCGCGGGACCCGCCCCCACCGCGACTCTCGCACTCCAGAAGGTTTCTATTAGCGAAGTACTCACCGCCAACGGGAAATAGAGAATCGTTAATCCAGCAAAAATAGCGACGATAGTGATCGAAGGTAGTGGGCGCATGCGGAAAGTATACTAAGGCCCTCGGCCAACCGCGTTGCGCACCGCGAAGCGAAGCAATCTCCTAACTTTACCTGTCCCGGACAGGTAACTAGACTCCCTCCCATGACTGCACCTTTGAGTATTCCAGCGGCTTCGAATCTATTTTTCAAAGGACGCCCAGGCGATCCGCGGGTTGGGGATTTTGTTCGGGCAACGGCACCTGCTGCTACTGTCCGCAGCAAGGACCACGCGTTCGTTCTCATCGGCTATCCCGATGATCATGGCGTGCGCTTAAATCGCGGCCGCACAGGCGCTGCTCTCGGGCCCGATTCTATCCGCAAACATTTTTATAAAATGGCCGTTCCGGCTGTGACTTCTTGGGACAACGTCGAGTTTTTTGATTGGGGAAATATCCCCGTCTCAGACGATATCCAGCACACCCACGCCAACGCCGAGAAACTCGCTAAGCTTTGCATCGAAAAGGGTTTCACGGGCGTTTTCCTAGGCGGCGGTCATGATTTCGCGGCGCCGAGTTTTTTAGGCGCCGTTGGCGGCGGCGCAAGTCACCAAGCATGGGGATTAATGAACGTAGATCCGCACTTGGACGTGAGACCTTGGGAAAATAATCTTCCCCATAGCGGCACGCCGTTTCGCACTCTTTTGGATTCTGGAAAACTCAAAGGCGAAAATTTCGTAGAATTTGGCGCGAGAGAGTCGCGCAACTCGAAAGAGCATTGGAATTACTGCACCAGCAAAAACGTCGCGATCGACACTTGGGAATCGATCCAAGTTGGGCAAAAACGCCCCAGCGAACTTTTTGGCTACCGACTCTGGGAAATCCAAAGCCGCGCTAAACGCCTAGCAGTTACTTTCGACATGGATGCTTGCGCGGAATGCGAGGGCACGAGTGCAGCTCCGGTTTTAGGATTTTCAGCATGGCAGATGGTAGAAATGGCGGGAGTCAGCGGGCGTTGCAAAGAGGTCTCGTACATCGAAATTGCCGAAGTAGCGCCGAGCTTGGAAAATTCTGAACGCTCAAGCCGCATAGCAGCAGAAATGATTCATGCATTTTTATGCGGGCGCGCCGGCGGGTAGAGTCGAAGACCCTTTGTTTAAGCGGCTGTTAGTTTTTCTTTAGGATTCTGAAAACCTTCAAAAACTCGCAAAAAACCGCAAAAAACGGAACCGTACTTTTATCCACAAGCTGTGGATGAACCGGCTAACTGCTCAATATCACTTTTCATTCCTCTGAAACGGCGAAAAAGCCGCTCTACCGACGATAAAACACTGCTGCAACACGTTAGATGCTAGAGCGCCAAGCGTTTCCGTTTGTGGAATTCTTTTCGCCGGTAAAACAGCTCCCCGGCTCCTTTGCGTTTTGCGCCTGCTTTCGGCGGACCGCTATAACGGCAAGTTGCTAGATATGATGTCTTTAGATTGGAACGCCACAATTAATACGATTCGCGAGTCGCTACCAGCGACTCAGTTTCATAACTGGTTCAAGCCAGTTGAATTCGTACGCGCGGACGAAAGTTCGGTGGTTTTGAGTGTGCCCAGTCGTTTCCACGAAGAGTGGCTCCGGAATCATTATCAAGATCAGATCACCGACGCGATTCGCCAACAGTGCGGCACCGAAGTGCAGCTCGAGTTCCAAGTTCTAGTGCGGGAAGAAAACTGGGAAGCCAGCCATTCGCCTGCGGCGTTGAAACAGGAAACGGCCCCTCGCACGGCTCCGGCCCTTGCGAGCAGCTCGGCCGCTTCGTTGCCTCAGCCGACTTGGATCGGTCCGGTAGATGGAATTTCGGATCTGCTGCCGTTTGAAGAAACCGCAGCGGTTGAAAACCTAGCACTGGCCGCAGCACCCGTTCTGCCGCCGTTTCACCATAACTATTTTGAGCTGCCGTATAATCACGTCGCGTATCAGTGCGCGCAGATGTTTATCGATGGCAAAGATGTACAGCTAAATCCTTTGATTCTGCACGCAGATGTCGGCATGGGAAAATCCCATTTGCTATCGCTGGTCGGCGAGCGCATTTACCGCAAAAATCCTACTTTGCGCGTGCGCTACACTTCGACCGAATCGTTTTTTCACGAGTACGTCAGGCACTTAAAAACCAACGAGCTCTTTCAATTTAAAAAGCTCTACACGGATCACACCGATGTTTTGCTGTTCGATGACGCGCAAGCGCTGTCTGGAAAACCAAAAATCCAAGAGGCCCTGCTCCATATCTTTAACGAGATCATCGCGCGCGGCGGCCGACTCGCTTTCACCACCACGGTGGCGCCCCATAAACTAGAGAATCTTATTGAGCCGCTGCGTTCGCGCCTGCTTTCGGGCCTAACGGCTGAAGTGAAGCCACTCGGGCACGAAGAAAAAACCCTGCTTTTGGAGCGTTTGGCGCACCACAATCAGATCGCGATTGAGCCCGAAGCACTGCGATCGCTAGCCGATCGCGGTCAAAAAGACGTCCGCGAACTAATTGGCTCTCTGCTCCGTGCACATCTGCAATCCAAGCTCGAGAACGCACCTCTTAATTGCGAGTTCCTAGCCCATCAGCCATGCACAATGCAGCCGAAGCAGAACAACGTAACTCTGCAAGAAATCATCGGCCTGGTGGAACACAACATGGGCGTAAGTCGGGTCGACTTAGCCTCGAAATCCCGCAAGGGAAACATCACTTGGGCACGCCAAGTGGCAATGTACCTAGCCCGCACTTTTACCCTGCTTTCCTTAGAGGAAATCGGCCGGAATTTTGGCCGAGACCACGCTACCGTCATCCACGCCTTCCAGAAGGTTTCAGACACTATTGCCGAGCACCCCACGAGAAAGTATGAAGTTGAGTTTCTGAAGAAGAAACTAGAAAAGTAGGATTGATGCGTCCCGACTCGTGGCTTTATCTTTTATTGCTGTCTTTGCACATTATCTCGTTCGTCGCCTGGATGGCCGGAATCCTGTATCTGATGCGGCTTTTCGTCTACCACTGTGAAGAAAAAGAGGCGGTGGTGAAAGCGCGCTTCAAGGTGATGGAAGAGCGGCTCTATCGCATCATCACGATGCCCGCGATGATGGCGACACTCACCTTCGGCATTGCTCTGATTTTGGTTTTTCCGGCCTACCTAAAGATGCCCTGGCTCCACGCTAAATTATTTTTTGTAATGCTGATGATGGGCGTGACTCATTTTTCCGCGGCCCAAGTCCGAGAGTTTTCCCAGGACCGGATTAAATTTAGTTCGCGTACCTATCGGATACTGAACGAAGTGCCGACGGTAATTCTTATTTTTATCGTCTTGCTCGTGGTCTTTAAGCCCTGGGGCAATGCTTGAGGGCGGAGCCACATACGACTCCGCAACCCCGAGCGCGTGGAACGCTTGCCACTCAAGCGCCTTCCGTGTCGCAACTCACTCGTCTATTACGCGGCCACATGGAAGCCGAATTTTTTGATGTTTGGGTGCGCGGAGAAATCAGTGGCTTTAAGCGGCCAAGTTCCGGCCACGGTTACTTCACTTTAAAAGATGCGACGGCTCAATTGCGCGCGTGCATTTTTCGCCCGTCCCTATCCAGGGTTCCCTTTGCCATCGAAGACGGCATGGAAGTCATCCTGCACGGCAAGATTACTATTTATGAAGCGCGCGGTGACTACCAAATTATTGTCGATGCAATGGAGCCAGTGGGAAGCGGCGCACTTCAGTTGGCGTACGAGCAGTTAAAAAAGAAGTTAACTGAAGAAGGTCTTTTCGATCCAAAGCATAAGCAAAAGCTTCCGCTATTGCCCAGGCGCATCGGCATTGTCACTTCACCGACAGGTGCAGCTGTCCGCGATGTAATCAAAGTTTTGCGCCGACGTTTTCCGGCGGTAGAAATTACAGTGTTCCCCGTCGCTGTTCAGGGCGAGAAAGCGGCCCCTGAAATCAGTCAGGCCTTGAAGCACGCGACAGCTTGGAATGCAGATGCTTCGCGCGAACCGATTGATGTTTTGATCGTCGGACGCGGCGGCGGCTCGATTGAGGATCTTTGGGCATTTAACGAAGAAGCGGTCGTGCGTGCGATTTTCCAGTGCCCGATTCCGATTATTTCGGCGGTCGGACACGAAGTAGATTTTACATTGAGTGACTTTGTCGCGGATGTGCGCGCCCCTACACCTTCAGCGGCGGCCGAAATGGCGGTGCCCAATCAGGCAGATTTAATTGGTGTCGTAAAAACGCGTGAGCGCCAATTGATTCAAGCGATCCGTCGCACATTGGAACAACGGAAATTACATTGCGTGCACCTCGCGCGGCGCCTGGTTGATCCGCGCGCGAAGATCAAACAACTGCGCGAGCGCTGGGAAAATCTCAATCGTTACCTGCTGCGTGCCATCGACCAAGTTCTGATCCGTCGTCGACAAAAACTCGAAAGTCGCATGCAACGGCTCGATGCTTTGTCGCCTTTGAAGGTTTTGGGTCGCGGCTATTCTCTGACGCGCGACGCCAATGGTAAAATTCTGCAATCGATTCGCGCGGTTTCACCCGGCGATTCTATCGAGACACAGCTCGCAGATGGCACAGTGCATTCCAAAGTAGTTTCTTGTACCGACAAACCGTAAAAGTTAAACTGTAAGTAGCTTTCCTCTCCCACTCTCCGACCCATTTTATGCACCCTAAAAAAACGCTCGAAGTCATTCTGCCCATTTTCAACGAGAAGCAGAATTTACCAATTCTGATTCAGGAATTGGATAAGGCAAAAGCTAAACTGGGAGACCGCGCAGATGTGCGGTTCTTGTTCATTAACGATGGTTCTGCAGATGGTTCCAAAGAAATCTTAGACGCGTTATTCCGCGCCCGCCGCGATATCCGCGTCGTCCATTTGGTTCACAACTTTGGCCACGCAGCTGCTCTTGCGTGCGGCATTGAAAATTTCCGCGGCGATATTGCTGTAATCATGGATGCTGACTTACAAGATTCTCCCGCCGCTTTAGTTGATATGTTCGACGCGTGGGAAAATGGCGCAACGACTGTCGTCGCCGAACGCGCGAGCCGCACTGAGCGCACGCGGTTATTTTTTGATCTGTTTTATAAAATTCTGCACAAGATGGCGCCGAATCTGCCGCCGATTAAATTTGGCACACACTGCTTGCTCGATGCATCGGTCGTCGCACGCTTGCGCCAATACACTGAGCGCAATCGCTATCTGCCAGGATTGGTTAGCCTTGCCAGTGGCAAAATTGTAGCGCTGCCGGTCGATCGCCAAAGCCGCAAGCACGGCAAATCCCAAGTCGGCGTTTACGGCTTAATTAATTTGGCCATCACCGCGATTGTGAGTTTCTCAAGCCGCCCGGTGCGACTGGTTTCTATTTTTGGTCTCTGCGCCTCTGCATTTTCTTTGGCTTTCGGCGTCTCCATCATGGGAATCAAAGTTTTCTCGTCGTACGCCATTCCCGGTTGGGCATCGATGATGACCCTTTCAGCTTTTGGGACTGGCGTACAATTGCTCTGCATCGGTATTATTGGCGAATACGTCGCCCGCATTTACGAAGAAACCAAACAGCGCCCGCTGTATTTGGTCGATGAAATCCTCGAACTCACCCACACTCAGCACACCAAACAACCCCGCCAAGTCGCTTGATTTGCATCCCCGACAATCCGGCCATCCATCTGTTATGTTGAGAGATTGCACTGCTCCATTCACTTGCTCTACGCCCCTGTGGTAGACAGCAAACCGTGCTCAAGCGAGTTTTCCTACTTACATGGCTAGCCTCAATGAGTGTGGCTTCGGCCGACCCCCTAACAATCCTCCGTCGGGGGCTGATGGCAGACGTGATGCGCACTTGCGCGGACCGGGTAGCCGCACATGCGCACCGGAAACTTTTGGGCATTGTCGTTGGCGGGCGCGCCACTGGAAATCAATTGCCGTTGGTTGCCAAAGAACTGGGATTTAAAATCGTCCATATCTATCCTAAGGGATTAAGCGCATCTATTACTGCTTCCTTCGCCGACAACTTCGACTACCCGCCGATGGTCTTTGATCCCAATTCGCCACTCAGCTCGTTAACCGATCAAGTTCGAGCACTAGCTAAACAACAAGGACTAAGCGTGTCCGGATTTATTGCGGGCATGGATTACGGGGTTGAAGCAGCGGACTTTCTAAATTCAGCCTTCTCAACCCCGGGGAACACACCGAATTTATGGAGAACAAACAAAGGCCTACTCAATGATCATTTGGAATCCCACGGCGTTCCTGTAGTGAGATCCCAAACCTTTAATCTGGAAGATATTGCGGACGGTATCAGGAACCGTGAGTTTCCTGTTTTTATCAAACCCGTATCGAGCTTTGCATCGATAGGAGCCGGCTGCTGCGAGACGCGTGATCATTTGCAAAGTGTTTTAGATAAAATGATCGCTGAAACGAAGCGGATGCAACTCACCGTGAAGCAGGCAGTTGTCGAAGATTTCTTGCATCCCAACACGATTTATTTCGCCAACACAATTAACGCGCAAATTAAAGGAACGCAAAAACGAATCGTGACAGGCCTTGCAGTCGATACTCGAGGCGATGATTTTTCCAAGGAAGTTTGGGATTTAATTTTAATGCTGCCACCGCCGCATCTCCTTGCCGAACAAGACAGAAGACTTTTCAATTTCATGTTGGAAGCGAATAAACTTGTGCTTAACAAGAGCGGAACAAACGTAGGCTCTTCCCACTTAGAGTTCATGGCGCGCTCTACAAAAATCGAATCTGCGGCCGACTTGCTTCCCATCGATTTGAATCTAAGACTTCCGGGCCTTGACTTCCCCCGACTGGAACTTCAAGCGACCGGAATTGATCCCTATATTTTAGGTATATTGGCTCACACCCACCCCGAGCTTTTAGAGCGCTTTCCCGAACTTTATTCTGGGTGGCGACAATCGGTAGGTTTGATCTTTCTGCGCTCCCACTGGAACGGCACGGTCAGCAAGCGCGGGACAGAGTGGCTCAATTCACTCTACAATAATCCAAACGCCCGACCCGATGGAGCACATTTTACCCGGGTCTTAGTACCGGGAGCCGGAAGTCCAGTTGTAAAAACTACGGATGGTTCGACAATGGAGGGAGTGATGCACGCCGTCGCTCCGACAGTCGAGGCCCTACACGCTCTTTACCGCGAGGTTCGTGAAAAAGAACGCGCTCGGTTCTTTGTAGACTAAGAGTGAGATTAGCCGCCAAGTCGCTTGATTTGTAGCCGATTTCTTTAAGGGACCGGCTCGACAACCACGCCTGAATTTGGTTTAACTGCCCCCTATAGAGTGCCGACGTAGCTCAGTCGGTAGAGCAGCTCATTCGTAATGAGCAGGTCACCGGTTCAAGTCCGGTCGTCGGCTAATCTTTTCTTTCACCCTGTGTTTTAGGGGCACTCTAGTTTGGAAAGTTCTACTTTAGAAAAGGTAGTTAAGTTCTACTCCCGCGATTTAGCTCTACGATCGGCTGCTGCCGTGACAACAGAGCTAGTGCGCAACGTGACGGCAACTCAAGATACTTCGCCTCCAGCTACGATTGCACTTGGCCGTTTGATCACTGCGGCCGTTCTAATGGCTACTCAACAAAAAGATGGTCAGCGCATTGGCATTCGGGTGATGGGCGATGGCCCCTTAGGCGAATTATTTGTCGATGCTTCGTTTGAAGGCAAAGCGCGCGGCTATGTGCAAAATCCACAAGCCGATGTTCCTCTTAAGAATGGGCAAGTGGATGTCGGTGCTGCCGTCGGTAAAGGCGTGATTGCGGTTACTCGCACACTACCGTTTCAAAAGGCTCCGCAACAAGGAATCGTGCCTTTAGTTACCGGCGAAATTAGCGCCGATTTAGCAGGCTATTTTCGCCAGTCGCAACAGACTCCGTCGTTGATTGCACTCACTGTTAGCTTAGATAAAGACGGTCTTGTGACCGCTGCAGGTGGGGTGCTCACCGAATTAATGCCGGGAGCGAGTGAAGAAGTTTTGCAGATTTTAGAAAAAAAAGCGGAAGCGGGAATTAAGCTCTCGCACCTGCTAACGCAGAAATCTCCTGAATTGCAGATGGCGCAAGCGTTCTCGCATCAGGATGATTTAGTCGCAATGGATCATCCGCACCCTGTGATGTTCTTTTGTCCCTGCTCGATGGACCGCGTAGAGAGGACGTTAACGCTGCTAGGACGCGCCACTCTCTCCGAGATGGTTTTGAAATCTGAGCCCGTTTTGGTGAATTGTGAATTCTGCCAAAAAGAATACTCAGTCCTGCCTCCGCGGCTGCGAGAGCTCCTTTCTGAGCTCGAAAAGTAGGTGTCAGGTTCGATCGCTTGGATCCTAGACAGGTATTTCACTCTGTTTTCCACGTAGATAAGTGGGCCGGGGTTGATTAGTCCAAAGTGTGTACAGCCTGTCTACTTCTCACACTCTTCTCGGAAAAGCTTAACTAGCTGATTTTACTAGGCACTTGAGTTTACCCCGTATTCCGCAAGACCAGGCCCACGGTTTGCAATTTACTCAACTACAACGAGTTTCAGCTTTTCGATTTTCAACTTTAGTTTATACAGCGGAGAAGCAGGCATATGAGAGCGCATCTTCTAGTACGCACCTTGATTCTGACAGCCATTGCTTCTCTATCTATGGTCGGTTGCTCCCGCGCCGCAGGCGACACCGCTTGCTTAGCCGGCAACAACGAATGCACCAGCACCATTATTGAAATCAATCCGAGCAACACTGAAGTCGTTACTTGGAGCAACACCTTAACCTGCGCTGCTTTAGCCGGCGCGAACTCGGTTCGTGTTGGAGAAAATCTTACGGTCAACGTCACCACCACTGGATCCAAAGGTTCCATTTCGGTGAAAGACGGCTCTGGGCTACAAGTAGTGGGCAATTCTTCGGTGAATGCCACTTTCTTTAAAAGCTATCCCGCCAGCAAAGCGGGCAGCGTAGTGCAGGAAAATCTGATGGTTCTCGACAGCACCGGCCAATCAGCTTACTGCAGCTACCAAGTTTTAGTGCAACCAGCTGTAGTGGTTACTCCACCGGCCAGCACACTTGCTTGCGTAATGTCGGTTAGTCCTTTTGCTCCGGTTGTCGGCCAAGCGACGATATTTACTTTAACGGCTCTCAATACGACTAGCCCCGCATACTTCTCGCAATTTTACGGCAGCTCCGATTGGGGCTTAGCGGATGCAAATATACAAAACGTTTCGAACACGCAATCGCGCGTGGTGCTGGCTTACTCGATCGTGGGCAGCAAAACAGCAAGCGTTCGAGTTTCTGCTGGCGGACAAAACGCAGTTTGCAGCCTCCCAGTAACCGTTATGGGCGGAAGCAACCCGATTCCAACACCTCCTACAGCTTTATCGTGCAACGTTGCGATGGCGCCAATGGGCTACGCAGCAGCAGCAAGCGCTCCAGCCTTGCAAGGGGGACTCACTCGCGTCACTGCAACTGGAGTCGGTGGAACAGCTCCTTACAGTTTAGATTCGGTTTCGTCGTCATTCACGACGATGGACACATTTAGCGGTATTACTGCAGGCTCACCAATGGCGCGCGTAGTGCGCTTCCGTCAGCCTGGCCAACCACAAGTTACCGTCGCTATCCGCGATTCTGCTGGCCAAACCGCTAGCTGCTTTAGCACCTTTGCAGTGAAACCAAATTCTGTATTCGCAACCAGTATGACGGCTGGCGGAACGACGCCAACATCTCGCGTGCAAGTAATGAATGGCTCGGTCGGAACCCTAAGCGAAGATTTCTTGGCCTATGCATCGTCCTTCACAGGCGGCACTGCTGTCGGAACCGGCGACCTCGATTTAGATTCGCAACCTGATTACGTCACGATTGAAGCAACGGGCGGAATGGACAACATCAAAGTTTTCAAAGGCGATGCATATACTTGGTCTAGCGACAAAGGCACGCCGGCTCAATTGTGGAACGGTTACGGCGGACTGCCTGCCGACGCTACTGAGCGCCGCATTGCTATCGGCGATTTCGATGCCGATGGTTTTGCAGATATCGCAGTTGCCAACGGCTGCATGACCGGCGCGGTCATCGCACCCCGCATTCGCATTATTTCCGGAAGCACCAAAACACTGATTCGCGAAATCGCTGCTAGCTTCCAAATTGGCGCAATGGCTGCGGGCGACATCAACGCCGATGGATATTCCGATATCGCGATCGCCAGCTGCGACGGCACTTCGGTCATTTCCTACAGCGGTTTGGATATTAAGAATTCGATGTCTTCGTCGATTACGTACTTAACGAATTTATCGCTGCCAGCGATTGCTGCTGGCGATAAACCGGCATTGGCTCTCGGTGACTTCAACCGAGACAGCTACTTAGATTTCCTTGTGGTCTACAACGAAAACAACACCGCTTGGGTTCGAGCTTTCTCGTCGCTCAATGGGTCTGTGCTAACCAGCTTCCGAACGTTAACAGATGGCTGGGCTAGATTCCGCGCGGGCACCGCAGACTTAGATGGCGACGCAACTGCCGATATCTTGTTGGCTGCTTCGTCGTCAGGCAGCAAATACGCACAAATTGATCTTCTCAATGGCGGAGCCACCGTGCAGATGCAATCCGCACAAAAATGGCAAAGCATTCAGCCCTTCTACGGCTTCACTGGCGCCATCGGCGTCTCCGGCGGCGGCCTCTAAACTTTAAAAGGTGCCCATCTACTTTTCGGCCGAAAAGGAATGGGGTGTCCCGGGACACCCTGCTCTTTTCCGGCCGAAAAGTAGATGGGCACCTTTTGGGACATTTTGACGGGCCGACTTTTCCCCAGGCATACTGGCCAAAGCTTGGGGGTTCTTTACATGGCGTTTCCTGTTTCGATTGAGTCGGTGCGTGCGGCAGAAGCTCGGATTGCACCTTATATTCGCAAAACACCACTCCTGCCTTTTGATCCACTCACGGGCCGCGACGGGCGGCAGACCTGGATGAAGTGTGAGCTGTTTCAAACTACTGGCTCCTTTAAGCTGCGTGGGGCAACCAACTGCATCCTGCAGAATCTCGATCAAGCTAAACAAAAGGGCGTTGTCGCCGCGAGTGCAGGAAATCACGCCCAAGGCGTCGCTGCTATTTGCAATAAACTGGGAATCCGCGCCACCATCGTCATGCCCAAAGCTACTCAGCCTATTAAGGTAAAAAATACTCAGGACTGGGGCGCCCGCGTAGAACTCATCGGCACCGTTTACGATGAATCGTTTGAACACGCGCTAGCGATCTCGCAAAGAGAAGGGTCACTTCTCGTCCACCCTTTTCGCGATCCACATGTAATGGCAGGCCAAGGCACTGTAGCTCTGGAACTAGCCGCAGAAAAAGAATTTGCTCAGATGGATGCTGTCGTCATTGCGATTGGCGGTGGTGGATTGATCTCGGGTTGTGCCAGCGTTTTGAAAACGCTTAAGCCGGGAATCAAAGTCTATGGCGTCACTGCAAAGCACGCCCCTTCTCTGTACAAATCTTTTAAAGCCAAAAAAATCGTCGAAGGCGATGTGCAACATACTCTCGCCGATACGATTGCTACGAAAAAAGCCGACGCTAAAATGCTTGAGGGCGTCTTAAGTTGTGTCGACGATGTGTTCTCCATCAGCGAAGAAATGATCGCGCACGCGATTGCGCTACTTGCAGAGAAGTCAAAATTAGTTGTCGAAGGCGCTGGCGCCATCGGCATTGCAGCATTGTTAGAGAATCTAGTGCCGGAGAAAAACGTTGGCGTGATTCTTTGCGGTGGCAATATCGACTTAGTTTCGTTCTCGCACGTTCTTGAGCGCGGCTTGGTAGAGCAAGGCAGATTGGTGCGATTATCCGTTACTGCCGTCGATAGACCAGGCGGGTTGCTTCAGCTGACAGAGATCTTAGCCAAGGGCGAAGCCAATATTTTGCAGGTCTTCCACCAGCGCACAACGCTCGATACCGCCGTAGGCGAAACCAAGATCGAATTGCAACTGGAAACGAAAGGCACGGAGCATACTCAAGAAATACTCCACTCCTTGACAGCACGTGGGCTTCGAGTGGAAAGACTTCAGTAGGGGACCTCAAGTGCGATTATTCACACTCTTCACATTGATTTCAGCTCTATCTTCGCAAGCCGCATTCGGCTGGGGATTTGTCGGACACCGCGCAGTGGGTGAAATTGCGCAACGACACCTGACTCCTAAAGCTAAGCAAGCGGTCTTGCGCATCCTAGACGGCGAAAGTCTCGCGCATGCTTCTACTTGGGCAGATGAAGTGCGGTCGGATGCCGCATACAAACACCAAGACACTTGGCACTACGTCGATTACCCGCTTGGCGCAACTTATGACCCAGCAAAAGCCAGCCCTAAGGGCGATGTGATTGCTTCGCTGATTCGCATTCGCTTAGAGCTCTTAGATCCCGGAACCTCGCGTCCTACGAAAGCAACGAACATCCGCCTAATGACTCACTTTATCGGCGATATGCACCAACCGCTGCACGTCGGAAACGGCTCCGACCAAGGTGGCAATCTTTGCTCTGTAACGTACATGGACGAACTGACTAATCTGCACTCGCTATGGGATGACAAGATCATCGATTCGATGAGACTGAGTTACACCGAGCTTGTAAACTTTATTGATACAGCGACGAAAGCCGAATTTACCGCGGCCACTGCCGGCAACTTTGACGAGTGGGCAGCTGAATCCGCAAGTGTGCGCGAGGGGATTTATCCTATCAGCGTTGGCAATACTGCAAAGATGGAGCTTCCAACCGAGCGCACTTATTGCCGCAAAAACACCAAAGACCCGCTTCCCGATTCGAAAATCATTCCTAAGCTTTCGTACGCGTATCGCTGCGAGAATTGGCCCCTGATTGAAAAGCGCATTCGCTTAGCGGGTTATCGCCTGGCGGGTCAGCTTAACGAGATTTTTGCTAAATAACTAGAAACGGACGCCCACGCCGGTCGTCCAGTTATCGACGAGCCCAAAGCCCAATAGAATCTGATAGCGGCCAAACGCGAAGACATCCACGTTTTCCCAAGCGGCTTTCTTAAAGACCACAATCTGTAGAAATGGATTGTGCAGATTGAAAACTTCTAGTTCATCAAAAGTTCCCAGCCATACTTCACTGCTCCACTGCTCGGACCACTGGATTGCTAGGTCAAAACGAATCGCCAGATCGGTCTCAGAAAAGTCACTGCCATAGACCACTGGCAACCAACTCCGCGCGGAAACGCGCCAGCTGCGATGCTGCACTCCTAGGCGCGACGTAAAACTCACGGTATCGGTGATGCCAGCACGAGCGCAGAGCAAGAGCAATCCACCCGTCGTGCCACTGTCAGCTTTCATTCGCACGATTTGCCAAAGCCGTCCCGCGACATTCAAGAACGAGAGCAGCTGGTAATTCGCCTCACCGATGTAGAGCAGACGATTAATCGAGAGAGAATCCTCCCAAAGCCTACCGCCGACGCGCCATCCATATTTTTCGGATTGCTCCGAGAGCGCTGCACTTTGCTGCAATGTATCGGGCATCGCGCGGCTCAATTGATGGCGAAGATCGAGATCGACGGTTTTGCCCAACAGCAAACCTGTGTGCGAAAATACGACGATAAAGGCAGCCAGTTTAAGAGTCGTTCTATTCAACGGGGATCATTTCCTCTTCGATTGAACTGCCATTCACGCGCACTTCCACGTAGAAATGGCTCCTCACTGGATCCATTGTCCGCCCACCCCCGCCACCGGCGACGATGTAGCGCGTGCCGCCCAAAGTGCGAGCGGTGTAACTGTGATAGTGACCACCCAAAACCGCCGTCACCTGCTTGCGTGTGCACAGGCCAATCATCTTGGCGGCTTCTTCGGAATTAGAGAGTTTCAAATAGGTGTTCACGTCAGGCACCAGCGGCATGTAGTGCGTAAGAATAAAAGTATTCGCGGGGCGAGTCTTATCGAGTTCAGCCTCGAGCCATTCCCACTGCCGATCGCCCACAGTGCCGTCTGCAGTATCCAAGACCAAGAATCGCGAATTACCGACATCAAAGCTATAGTGATTGGGACCAAAAATGGCTTTGTAATGCGTCCAGCTGTCCTCGACTATATCGTGATTACCAAGGACCGCGAAAAACTTGCCCCACCAACTCTCTGCGACAAGCAGGTCTTTTAGCGGCGCATAACTGTCCCAAGCTCCGCGGTCGACGATATCTCCCAACACGACGAAGAATTCGCTGCCGCGGCTTGTTCCCGAATCGAGAATGCGCTTGATGCGACTGGTGTCGCCTTTGAGGTGCGTGTCGCCTACGGCCATAAAGGAAAAGTGATCGGATTGCGCGACGGGGGTTTGGAGTGTGAGCGCTGCCAGGCCTTCACTTTGAGCAAAGCGATCTTCGGGATTCGATCCGCTGACACACTGATTCAAAAACGGTGCTAAGGCGAAGAGCACTAACGGTAGAACTGGAAGCTGGTACTTCAGAAGACTCTTCAATCCTTGTTGCATGTGCAAAACCCCAGAGCATCTTCGTTTTAGCTGGTGGGATCGTCAATCGTGGTTTGCCTTCTATGAGCTAGGTTGCGACAATTTTTCTCATCCAAGGCGAAACTGCGCTAGCTGAATACCGCTCTCTGTGTGTGGATTTCCCGCGCCCTCTCAACGCACAATGGGAACTTTCCCAACTACTTGAAACTGCCCCGTAAGCCCTGTTACGTTTTGCAGCGAAGAAATGAATTCACCAGAACACTCAAAATTTTTAGCTTCCGAATGGTTGGAAAGCTGGGCCGACTCAGGACTGGAGTGGAAACGTTTTCCTACGTCTAGTCTGATGGCGCACATGGCCGCTAGCGCCATGGCACCCACCGCACCTACGTCTATTCCAGAAGTACCTCCACAAGCACCGGCTCCAGAAGCCTCTCCAGAAGTTGCAATAGCTGCGCCTAAAGTCGAAGCAGCTCCAATAGCAGTTACCTTATCGGTGATCTTTGTAGTGGCCACTGAGCCCTCGGCGCCTGGCCTCGCGTTATTGACCCGCATGGTCTCCGCGATGGGAATCGACGGCGCGAACGTCGGACTTGTGGCTTGCTCTGCGCCCCAAACTGTTCGCTCTTTGTCGAACTGGAACGACTCACGCCACGCAATGGCGAAATCTTGGGTAGGCCTCGGCGCTGCGCATGATTCACTCGCACTCGATTTTCAAACGCATTCGTTAGATGAAGTGCTGGCCAATCCCGCACTCAAGAAACCAGTGTGGGAAGGCCTGCAAAAGATCATGCACAAGCTTGGCTTACGTTAACTCGACCTCCGAACGCGTTCTTGCTAACCTTACAAGTCAGATGAAAACCAAAAAGAGCTGTGCCGCGTTTCGTTTCTTTTTTCTAAGCCTATTAGCGTTCTGCGCCAGTCCTGGCTTATTCGCCGAGAGCGGCAAACTCAAAGTCCCGGTCATCGAAATCGATGATTCGATTAATCCCGGCATGGGCGCGCACGTAAGCGAGAGCCTGCAGAGGGCCAAAGACGAAGGTGCTCCATTTTTGGTCATCCGACTTAACACTCCTGGCGGACTTCTATCGACGACACGGCAGATCATTCAGGAAATGCTCAATTCGCCCATCCCAGTAGTTGTGTACGTCGCACCACGCGGGTCACACGCTGGGTCAGCGGGAGCCCTCATCACCTTTGCAGCCGATGTCGCGGTCATGGCGCCGGGAACCAATATTGGTGCGGCTCACCCAGTGGCGGGTGGCGGCGAAAAAATGGACGACACTATGGCAACTAAGATGGTCAACGACACTGCGGCCTTCGCGCGCAGTCTCGCCAAATCTAAGGGCCGCAATACAGAGTGGGCAGAGAAAGCAGTAAAAATTTCTGAATCCATTTCCGCAGATGAAGCGTTGAAACAAAACGTCATTGATCTAGTCGCGCAAGATCTCGATGAACTGGCGACCAAACTTCCTAGCTTTGTTTTAAAGGCCACAAAGAACGGCGTTACGTCCCTCCCCGCAGGTGGCTACGAGTGGGATCGTTGGGACACTAAGATTAAGAACCGCATCGTCTCTTTTTTCTCGGATCCTAATTTGGCGTACATGATTCTAAGCCTGGGGGCTTTGTGCATTTGGATCGAACTCTCGCACCCGGGCCTAATTCTGCCGGGAGTCGTGGGCGCAATCTGTGTGTTGCTCAGTCTTGTTAGTTTTCAATTGCTGCCGATTAGCTACGGCGCGCTGGCCCTGATGCTGGTGGGACTGGGACTTCTTGTCGGAGAACTCTTTTTACCGACGTATGGAATTTTAGGAACCGGTGGTGTGATTGCGTTTGTCGTGGGCTCACTCTTCTTGATGGACACCACCGATCCACTGTTTCAGATTTCTCTTAAAATCATTTTGCCGACGGCGACACTCTTAGTGGGCGCCATCGTCACTCTGGCCTACCTGGTCTACCGCTCGCGTATGCTCAAACCACGCTCGGGAGTCGAAGCTCTGGTGGGCGAATTGGCTGAAGTAAAAAGCAAAGTAACCGCCAAGCACGGCAAAGTTTTTGTCCAAGGCGAACTCTGGTCGGCAGTCAGCGAAAAAGACGCCGAATTTCCCTCCGGTTCTATTGTCGAAGTAAAGTCAGTCAGAAATTTGCTTTTAGTCGTCGCAGAACGTAGAGCAGAGATCTAAAGGAAGTACCCCATGATTATCGGTAATTTTTTCTTTCTTATTCTAGTCGGCGTTTTTCTCTTTTCCGGCATGCGCGTGCTGCAGGAATACGAAAAGGGCGTGGTCTTCCGCTTAGGCCGCCTGATTGGCGCTAAAGGCCCAGGTCTGATTTTTTTAATCCCCGGCGTCGACAGAATGGTGCGCGTGAGCTTGCGTATCGTCACAGTAGACGTGCCACCGCAAGACGTGATCACGAAGGACAACGTTTCCATCATCGTGAATGCTGTGGTGCTCTTTCGCGTAGTGGATCCCATCAGAGCGATTAACAACGTCGAGAGCTATTTAGAGAGCACATTCCAGTACGCGCAGACAACTCTGCGTTCCGTACTTGGCAGCGTGGAAATGGATCAACTGCTAGCAGAGCGAGAAAATCTCAATAAACGCATCCAGGAAATTTTAGACGCACACACCGAGCCATGGGGCATCAAGGTAATTGCGGTCGAAATCAAACAAGTAGATTTGCCAAAAGAAATGCAACGCGTTCTGGCCCAACAAGCCGAAGCCGAACGGACCCGCCGCGCCAAAATCATCAACGCACAAGGTGAAATGGAAGCATCGGAAAAACTAGTCGAAGCCGCAGCCAAATTGGCAACGCAACCTACGGCATTACAACTGCGCTATCTGCAAACGCTCGCGGAAATTGCGACGGAAAATAGTTCGACAATCGTGTTCCCAATTCCAATTGAACTGCTCTCGCCGTTCTTGGAAAAGCACATTCCGAAACCGCCCAAAGATATCTAGAGTTTATCGCCTTGGCCGTAACGTGGTGAGCGACTGTATTCCCCGGCAACGCTAGGAAGCTGCGCTTGGAGTGCAGCCATGCGGTCGCCACTGTTTGGATGCGTCGATAGAAACGTTGGTGCGCCACCTTCGGAAGCAAAACGGCCCCAAAACTTGGGAGCTTCTTCTGGATCGTATCCAGCGCGTGCCATGTAAACCAAACCAATCTGATCGGCCTCTGATTCGTTGGCGCGGCTAAACGGCAATACCGCTCCCACCTGCGCGCCCATGCCCAAGGCAGCCAGCAACAACTTGCGACTATCCGAAGTGCCAGCGCCGAGAATTTGAGACAAAGCTCCCAATCCCGCTTGAGTTCCTAATGCTAAAGTCATGCGCTGACCTGCATGGCGTGCAGTCGCATGCGCCACTTCATGGCCCATCACTGCAGCGAGTGCTGCTTCATTTTGCGCTGGAGTAAAAATGCCGGTGTAGAAAGCAACCTTGCCGCCCGGCAAACAAAACGCATTTTTCTCTTTGGATTCAATCAGGCGAAATTGCCACTGATAATCGGGCTTGTTCGCCACCGCTGCAATCCGCCGCCCCACTCTTTGCAGAATTTCATTCCAGCGCTGGTTGGTTGAAGGCCGCTCTTTCTGCAGCACTTCTTGATAGGCCTGTTCGCCTAGGTGCATTTCTTCGGATTCTGAAGTGACGATGAATGCTCTGCTTCCCGACTCGGGAGTCGTCACGCAAGCATTTAATAAAAGGGTAAAGCAAAAGCCCAATAGGGCGTGTCGGGGCTGAACCATGATGTTTAATTTCCTGATGCTGATTTTGCCCGCTCGTTTAGGTCCTGTCTAAACAGAGTTAGGCTGCTTTGCGGTAACGGCGCTCGACTCCGTCTAGGAACTCATACAGAGCGCGCGAAACTTGGCGGGCCACTTCAATGGCGCGGCCTTGTTTTTCTTCGTCATCGCAAAGCTCGTTGAGCAATTCTGCTTCCGTTTGAGAATGCTCTACATCGTAATGCTCGTGCGCTTTAAAGAAGGCGACCGTCGATTCGGCGCGCACATTGTAGAAAGCTTCCAAGCCTTCAATCTTCTTCGTAGCAACTGCGGGCTGCTGCGATTCATAAGCATACAATGCAGACAAACCTTCTTCGACTGTTCCGGCCCAGCAATGCTTGCGGAAGGTGCGGAGCAAATGTTCGGTTTCGTCGCTATGAATATGGCTTTCGACGTTTTCACGTGCGACGCCCATGCCTTCAGCAAATTGCAACCACAGCTCTGGGTGGTTATTTGGCCCGAGCTCTTCGTGCATTAAGTTTTGTAAAATTGATTGGCGCATAGCCGCGCTGGAGCAGCGGCTGTGCAGCGAGCTTAGGAAGCGAGGAAACTCTTTCTCAAATGCGTAGTATTCCTTCGCATAGCCCTTTAACTCTTCCAGGGTCAGCTCACCCATCTGCCACCGTTGGTAAAACGAGTGGTTTAACAAATGGCATTCAGAAATTGTCTGATTGAGTTTCTCGATAAATTGCATTTGGGCCCCTTCTAAGCGGCTTTACGACGTTATGGAGGGAACTAAAGCACGGAGGTTCAAATCTTTCAACCTGCAGCGCAGAGTGGAAAAAAACAAAAACGGCGGTTGGAGCCGCCGTTTTAAAACTTAAGAATTTTAGTAAATTAGACTGTCGCCGAATTACCGACGGCGGCTGCGGCGGCTCTTGCGGCCATGCTTCTTACGGCCGTGCGAGGTCGCTTTGTAATGCTTCTTACTGGGACCTGAGTAGCTCAGTAAATTCTTCTGAGTAAAATTGCGCGACGAGCGCAAAAGCGATCCCGCTACCGGAACTTCATAGACCCAGCGTGTGCTGTTGCGAGCCATGCGCCCAATGCTGCCGCCGCCACCTGTGAGGTGCGCGTAGCCTGTAAAGGCAATTAAGCCGATGAGAATTAGTTTCCCGTAGTTGCGAATAAATTGTCGAATCTTCCAGCTCATAATTCCTCTTCCCCGCGCTCTGTGCCCACGACATTCCGGTCCGGGCAGGGAGCGGCAGGGACTACAGTATTCAACTTGTGTGCCGGAATGGCGGATGTGGAACCGAGGCTAAATCTGCCCTTTTTAACGCCCAAATTGCGGTCAGAAGTGACGTTTATGGGCTTGGGCCTGCCCAAGAGCGGCTAGCAACAAGAGTCTTCACGGCGGCCCACCGTAGAATGACATTTCAGCCGAAAACGTCTCTAACTAAAGGCACATGAACATCGAAGTTTTCATCTTGGGATTTCTAGGAACGCTTTTGGGCGGCGGGGTCTTAGCTGTCGTGGGCATCTGGTGGTTTCGCCGCAACTCCTCTGATACCGCCTCTGCTTCGCAAGGGTTGGAAGAGAAAATTCAAGGGTCGTTTGATCGCATCGCGCAAATCGTGGTGCAGCACCAGCGTGATTTTGAGCGAGGACAAGAAGTGAAGGCCTCAACTTTGCGCACAGAGATCCAACAAGGTTTGCAGGAGAGCCGCAAGGAACTGTCCGAGGGCATGAATCAAACCCAAGCGCGGCTAGACGTGCGCCTTGAGGCCATGTCGCAAAACATGGGAGTGAAACTCGAAGCAAATCTGAAAGAGGGTTTCGTTCATTTCGTTAAAGTGCAGGAGCAACTGCAACAAACGCATGTGCAACTGCATGAATTAAGCGCTGTGGGCCAATCGATTAACGAATTGAATAATCTTTTGAAGCTGCCGCATCTGCGTGGGGGCTTTGGAGAGGCAACACTGGAGCGCATCTTGGCGGACTTGCTGCCGGCGTCTGATTTCGAAGTGCAGTACCGCATTGTGCCCACATCGACTGAACGCGTGGATGCAGTGATTAAATTTCCCGATGCGATTTTGCCCATCGATAGCAAGTTTCCACGCGAGCAAGTGCTGCCGCTTTTTGAGAGCAACGATCCGGCTGTTTTAGAAGGCGCGCGCAAAACGCTTTTGGAAGTCATTCGTACGATGGCGAAACAGATTAAGGATAAATATATTCACCCGGAACATGGCACCACTGAGATGGCCCTGCTCTTTGTTCCGAGTGAGACTTTGTATTTTGAAATTCTGAAGAGTCCAAAGCTTTGCGAGGAATTGCAGAAATTTAAAGTGTTCGCGGTGTCTCCGAATACCTTGGCGGTTACTCTACAAGCCGTATCAACGGCTCGTCGCTACTATGAAATGGCTCGAGGGGTAGAGTCCACTCTTGAAGACGTTCGCAAAGCCCGTCAGCACTTCGAACGCTTTGAGAAAAAGTTTCAGGACATCGGGGGAGCTCTCAATAAAGCGCAAGAGGCTTTTCACACCGCTGGCAGTCACGTCTCTCGCTACACGGGAGCTGTACAGCGGTTAGTGGGAGAATCGCCCAGTAACAGTGCGCCGACTTTGACTTCTGTTGAGCCTTCGCCCACGTTACCTTCTCTTTGATTTAGTTAGTTGGGGACATGAACGCAAACGAGACCAAGTTACCACCACAGAATTTGCAGGCCGAGGAATCAGTCCTTGGTGGAATTCTCATTGATAGTCAGGCTTTTCACAAAGTCGTCGATCTCTTGCGGCCCGAAGATTTTTATCGCCCTTCTCACGGCAAAATTTACCAGGCGATGTGCACACTCGCCGCGGGCTCTAACCCCATCGACGTCGTTACTCTGACGACCAAATTAAAAGAGTTGGGATACCTCGAAGAAGTGGGTGGCGGCGGATTTTTAGCGGAGCTTCTGGAGCGTGTGCCCACAGCGGTTCACGTCGAATACCACGCTAAACTAATCGGCGAGCAAGCCACTAAGCGGCGACTCGTTTCGCTTTGCTCCAGCATCGGCACGCGCGGTTTTGACCCGGCGGAGAGCACCGAGGATCTCCTAGACTTCGCCGAAAAAGAAATTTTTAGTCTGACCTCTTCGCGCCAATCACGCGGCATGGCTCCGGTGCGAGACATCGTACGCGCCGCATTTTTGGATTTGGAATCTCGTTTTGAGAACCAGGGCAAACTAACAGGCGTGGCTTCGGGCTACGACGACTTGGATAAGATCACCGGCGGTTTCCAAAAGGCCGATTTGATCATCGTCGCTTGCCGTCCTTCTGTTGGTAAAACCAGCTTTTCGTTGGGAGTGACTAGGCACGCGGCCTCTCGCGTGAAAGCGCCGGTAGCGTTCTTCTCTTTAGAAATGGCGCGCGAACAAATCGTGACTCGTCTTCTCGCTGCTGAAGCAAAAGTAGATTCTCAACGCATCCGCTCGGGAAACCTCACTGAACAGGATTGGGCGCGTCTCACTCGCGCAGCCGGCGTGCTTTCCGAAGCTCCAATATTTATCGATGACACTCCCTCTCTCACCGTTTTGGAAACCCGCGGTAAAGCCCGTCGCCTAAAGGCAGAGATCGGGGATATCGGCTTAATCGTAGTGGATTACTTGCAGATTATGGGCACGAACAAATCGGCTCAGAGTCGCGAGAACGCAATTTCGGAAATTTCGCGCGGTCTCAAGGCGTTAGCAAAAGAGCTACGTTGCCCAGTAATTGCGCTGTCCCAGGTGAACCGAAATATCGAACTGCGTCAGGACAAACGTCCCTTGATGGCGGATCTTCGGGAATCTGGCGCTATCGAGCAGGATGCGGATTTGATTATCTTCCTTCACCGGGACGACATCGAAAACCCGCAGCCCAATGGGGCCTCCATTGCTGAGTTCATCATCGGTAAAAACCGAAACGGTCCACGCGATACGGTAAAAGTTGCGTGGTTGGGCCAATACACGAGCTTCGAGAACTTGGCGCCGACTCCTCCGCCTTCAAATTAAGACCTCTCTTGCTGTTAACAAATTTCGATTTTTTTACAGTCCTTAGGCGTTGATCGAACGGACACGTGTGTTAGCATGAATTCATTCCTCGTACAGGGCACTTAGAAATTGAGCAAAATCGGCCGTAAGAAATCAAAGGCTCACACCGGGGACGACCTCTTTAATCACCTCGTACGCCTCACGGGCATTCCAGCAAAAACGATTAAAGACGAACTCAAAGCAATTCTCGAACGCAAGAACATCGACATCAATAAACTCACTCTCGATCAACTCCGCACGGTAGTAGCAAGTTACCTGAGAGAAATCATGGGCGGCCTTTTGGATTCCGGTCCAAAAAAGCGAGAGCCGCAACACTAAGCGCCAGCCCCGGCACTCCAACACAATTTAAGATTTTTTCCTTGCCGGTCCATCACATAGCTGGACGGCATCCCGTCGTTCTAATACGACCTGTATTCAAGCAGTATTGGGCTAACGCGGCGTGACACGCTGCAAAAAAACACCTAGTATACAGCCTCTCGAAATTGTGGCTGCAATGCGCCGTGTGATAACATGAAATATCGTCTTCTAACTCAGGTGACGGAATTGATCAGAGGGGCAACTATGTTTGGGATATCTTTCGCGGACCGCAAATCACTACCGGTCCTTGGCTTTCTAGCCTTACTTTTAACATCCTGCGCCACTACCCCGGTGCCAACCACTTTGAGCAAAGTGACTCCTCCAATCGAGGAAACATCTGCCGAGCCCACTCCGGCTGAAGTCCTTGCGACAACCGATGAAGACGAGAGCGAAGACGTCGCCGAACTTACTCCTTCGGAAATCGAAAAGGCCTCTCTCGAAGACGTCATCAAATTTGAAGAGCCCAATACCCACACTCTTTACGATGATTCCCGATACGATTTTCCAATCACGATGAATTCCCGCGTCGAAGGCTGGATTGATTACTTCACCGGCCGGGGACGGCCGCACATGGAGCGCTATTTAGCTCGTTCCAGTCGTTACATCCCTTTGATGAAAGAAATTTTGCGCCGCGAAGGCCTGCCAGAAGATCTCGTTTACTTAGCGTTGATCGAAAGCGGATTTAACGTCCGCGCTCGTTCGCATGCGCGCGCTGTTGGTCCATGGCAGTTCATGAAAGCCACTGGCACTCGCTACGGCTTAAAAGTAAACGCATGGATCGACGAACGCCAAGATCCTGTGCTCTCCACTGCAGCTGCAGCAAGCTACTTAAAAGATCTCTATTTGATGTTTGAATCTTGGTACCTCGCGGCCGCGGCCTACAACGCCGGCGAGTACAAAATCCTGCGCGCTATTAAGTCCACCCAGTCCAATAACTTTTGGCGCCTGGCAGAGACGAAAGCGATTCGTCGCGAAACTAAAGATTACGTTCCTAAGTTGATTGCGGCAGCCATCATCGCCAAAAATGCTGATAAGTACGGCTTCGGTGAAGTGACGTACGAACAGCCTTTGGATTTTGAAACGGTTGTAGTCGACTTCCCGGTCACGTTAGCAAAAGTCGCAGACCTTCTAGAAGCACCTAAAGAAGACTTAGAAGAACTCAATCCGCAATTGCGCCGCGCGATGGTGCCACCTGGTTTAGACACGTACGAAATTCGCGTTCCAGTCGGCAGCCGCGTAGTAGTTCAGAGAGCAATCGCTGCGATGCGCGCCAACATGGGATCTTCGGACATGCCGCCACAGTATGTGGTTCGTCGCGGCGACACGCTAAATTCTGTTGCAGCTAAGCACCACGTTCGCTCAAACGATTTGGCGTACGTAAACAATCTCTCGCGCCGGGAGAAGTTGATCCCCGGCTCTTCGATCCTGATTCCAAAACGTGAGCACGTTCAGAAAGCAGTCGTTGTATCCCGGGCCGATAAAGCGCCTGCATCCGCCACCGGCTCCAACAAAACGCACAAAGTCCGTCGCGGTGAATCGCTCTGGTCCATTGCCGAGAAATACAACGTTACTGTGGCTGATATTTTTGCGTGGAATGATTTAAAGGGCAGCAACATCAACGCGGGCACGCGCTTGGTGATTCACCCAGACGGCGGCAAAAAGATTTCCCGCGAACGCGTTCCGCAAGGCGAGCCGGATTCTAGAGGCTATGTTGAGCATGTAGTCCAGCAAGGTGAGACTTTGTGGGGCATCGCTGCGAAGTACAATATTTCGATCAGCGACTTGAAGAAGACCAACAAACTCGGTCGCAGCCGTATCTTACCTGGTAAGCGCTTAAAGGTGAAAGCCGAAGTCGGCGACCGCGCCTAACGGTTGTTGCGAGGCCGTCGGCTGAAGCAATCTCCCGTTACCTGTCCCGGACAGGTAACAGAATTACCACCTCCGCAGCGGATGTCCCCAGCCGCTGCGAGCGCAGCGAAGCTATCTCCCACTGCCTCCTTAGACTTCCTTATCTGAGCCAATCTATTTTTGTTCCTCTTGAAAGCGCGCGCACGGGAGTCCTAGCTTTCTTGTCGCCGGAAGCGCGCGAGCTGTACGCAGTTGCTACATAGCCTCTCTCAATCTTTCCGAGGGCGCTGTGGGTTGCCAGTAGTTATATAAAGAATGGCTGGTCCTAGCGGCGCGGAAATCATCTTCCCATGATTCTACGGTGGTCTCCCTGGCATGGCCCTTTATGGTCGCATAGTCCGCACCTGGCCTTCGGCCCCGGTTTGCTATTGCTATGTTAGTTGCACGAGCACACCGCAGCCGGAGGCGAGGTGCGGATAGAAAAAATCTTGGAACTGCGATGCGGAGACCACCGTAGAATCAGTGAGAGGAGATTTTCGCGCCGCAAGGACTGCGCAACGCTCAAGCACCACAGGCAACCCGCAGCGCCCTCGGAAAGATTGAGAGAGGCTATGTAGCAACTGCGTACAGCTCGCGCGCTTCCGGCGACAAGAAAGCTAGGACCCCCATGCGCGCGCTTTCAAGGGGAACAAAAGTAGAATGGCTCAGATAAGTAACTGTCTACGTAGGCAGTGGGGAGATTGCTTCGTCGCTGCTCCCAACGACTAAGCCTAAATCGTGCCAACCGTGAAGTAGAACCGAACCGTCTTATCCGCACTCTTGCCAAAATTCCCAAAGCCTTTAGCAAAATCCACCGACACAGGCCCCACCGGGGTCTTATACCGGAACCCAACGCCCACCCCGTGAGTCATCTCCGTCGACTGATAATCTGGAAACAACTGGCCCATATCGTAGAATGTCGCCAAACCAAAATCCGCAAACAACGGAATCAAAAATTCCGACCGCGCATTGTAAAAGAAAACGTTTCGAGTTCCGCTGGTACCAAAAATAGACCGAGGCGCATGGCCACGCACACTACCCTGCCCACCAATCGCTAATTCGTTCACCAACCGCACATCGGGCAACGGTTGCAAGCCCAACAGTGAATGCGCATAGCCCAAGCCAAATGACATGGTTAGCCCTACGGGATTGAAAATGGGAATATAGAAGGAGTTGCGATTGAGCAACATCACGAAACCGATGTCGGCCTGCGAGAAGATCTCAGGCAGCGCTAATTCCAAATCCAACGAATGAAAACTTCCCCGCCGCGGATTAAATACGTCATCGCGGTAATCGACTATTAAACCAGGACCCGTCGAGCCGATACTTTCCGTTACCGGCGTGGAATTGCTGCCAATGGGAGGCAACAACAATTCTGTCGTCGAACGCTCTAACCGCAGAAGACGATAGAAAACGGTTACGTGCTTTGAAAGCGCCTTCTCAAGCCGCCCTTCGATCCGCGCCCGATTCACCAACGTTTGTGTATCCGGGTTGGTTTCAAATCGATCAAGACTGAAACTCGAGGAGAACGTTATCGGAATATCGAGTGGGTACGGGTAGCGGTAACCGATGCTGCCCGAGTATTCAAAGAACGGGATAAACTGCTGCCGACTACTAAACGGAATCGCAAACTCACCGCGACCCGAAAGCGTTTGGTTGAGACCCTGCAAGTTGCGATACTGCACGCCCGCAAAAGTTCGCGCGCGCAGGCGAGGCTCTTCGTACATCGCGCCCACGCCCAGCTCACCCAATCCCGGCAAAGTTTCTGAGAGCAAAATCTTTAAATCTTTCTCAACCGAACGCTCAGATTCTGAAGAGGCTTGAATCTGTACTCGCTGAAAAAGGCCAAGTCCCGCGATCGCTTCCTCAGACTGACTCACCTTCAGCGGATCGTAATCATCGCCGGGCTTGAGCAGCACTTCTCTCAGCACGACCTTTTTCTTCGTCTTCCGAAGTCCTTCTATCGAAATCGTCCCAACGCGGTACCGTGCGCCTTCGCTAATTGAAAACCGCACAGTCGCTAACTTCTTATCGCCCGAATAAAGCAATCCCGTCTCGTCGTTAAACTGGGTGTCGATATAGCCGCGTGAGGAATACTTGAGAAGAATCGCCTCTCGGCTCTTCTCCAAATCTGATTCATTGAGCGGCTCTCCTGGCTCGAGAACCACTTCGTTATCCAATTCGTTCTTACTAAACGCAGTAACGCCATCAAACTGAATCGCCCCGACAAAAGTTCTAACACCCAGATCGAAATCAAAATACAAAACAACGCCGTCGTTATTCGGATTAAAAACAACTTTGGGATCGGAGATACGCGCGTTGAGATATCCGCGCTCTTTGAGCGCCTTTCTTAAATTTTCTACCGCAGTGGCCAGCCCCTTTTCCCAAAACAGCCGGCGTTGCATCACGCCCGGGCTTAGCTCAAAAAACAATTTGCGTACGTTAAAAGGCGCATCGACTTCACCGCCGGAGAACATCAGGTCCTCAATTAATACGCGATTGCCCTCTTCGACCTTTAATTCAACAGTCTTCACTCGCGAATCGCGGGCTTCTTGCACAACAGGCGTTACTTTGCAGAAGTGGTAGCCGACGTTGCGGTATTTCTCGACGATAAGTTCAGTAATCCGCGGTGTGGGATCGCTTAACGACAGAACCTCTGGAGTCAGAAGGCTGCGTAAGGTGATGTCCTCGAAAACATGGTTGCCAGTGAATTGAAACTGCAGCTTCTGACCGAGATTGACCTTAATCTCAATCTTCACAAAACGATTCTGCGCATCTTGCGTGACAACAACGTCCATGACTTTGGAGGTTGGGTACTGATTGTCGCGCAGGTATTTATTTATTTTCTCGATGCCTTCCTCGAGACGAAGCTTTGAGAAATTATCGCCCTTGGAGAATCCCACTTCTTCGGCCAGAGCGCGGTTCTCGCTCTCAGATCCACCCGTCACTTTCAGGCTCTCTACCTTCACCGGAGCGCCTGCTCGAACGGTAATCTCTACGTCGGCCTCTTTTTCATTTAGCGGAATCACTTCGAGACTAATGTCGGCCGCGGGGTACCCACGCTCATCAAACGCGCTGCGAATAGAATCGGTGAGAAGCGAAAAAGCACGCGGGTCGGCAGAATTATCCTGCCGATCACTCGCAGCCCGCTTAACTTCCACTAGTATTTCGTCGGAGATCCCTCGAAAACGAAGCTCCCGCAGGCGGCGGACTTTGGCGCCTGTGATTTTAAGCACCAAGCTGCCCTTGCCCTTGGGCAAAGCTTCTACCAACAGCCTGCGCCATTCTCCGGAGGAATGCGCGCGCTTCAAGCCTTCGTCTAATTTGCGGCGATCGAGGGAGTGCCCAGTTTCAATTCCGAGAATTGCGGAAAGCTCCTGCAATTCTTTGGGCGCCAGTTCAGCCGACTGGATGCCTGAGATATTAGAAGACTGCAGCTCCAATCGAGATTCCGCACGCGTGGTCGCAGCAATCAGTGCTAGCCAGGTAGCAACTCCGATTGTAAGGGCCCGGGTCATTCGAATTGAAACCTATAGCGAACGTCTACGCCGTATGCCTGCGAAGGCTGCGGAGTGCTTCCCACTTGGGAACGCCGTGTAGACGCATTAACTGAGATATTTTCATCGAGCATTTGTTGGATTTTAAACTCACTCACAGGAATAGAAGTATCGAGTGAATTGGAATAGCTAACTCGCGTGCTCTTCGTCAGGTCTTTTTGAAATTCTACCGTCGGTACAGTGGCATTTGCTGTCGTCGCACTCGATGCAGCGTTAGCATTTTGAGATTGAAGTGAGCCCTGGTTCTGACTGCGGATTTTAACACCGACACCCAATTCGCTCTGAATCTTAGACTGCAAAGGTATTTGCCCGACAAGCGCGGTACCTAGATCCATGTAGCCGCCGCCATCACTACCTCGCTTCGTCACACCTAATACTAGGAGCGAAATAATCTCAGCCTCTAAGAGCACCGGAGTGGAAGTTAGACGAATCTTGTAATCCGACGGTACACCCGAAACCTGCAAGCCAACTTGGTACTCTCTAAGCTCGCGTGCACTCTGCACATCAGAAGATCGTAATTCTTTTACGTTGGCGACACCCGACACGCGAAACCGCGGAATAATTTCCTGGCGATCCTCAAACCGGACGTTGGCTGTTTCCAAATTGAATCGCGTATCGCGGAAGATTAAACTCCCACGATTAGAATCAACGGAACCTAGGAGACCCGGGCTAGCCGATGTTCCCACTAAGTGAAGATCGCCCGCAAACTCGGCTTCCATGATCTCTGTAGCGACAAAGAGCCGTCCTGGCGCCTGACACTTAATATCCCATTTAAGTACCGAGTCAGTGCTCGTGCCGGTGGTTGCAGGTGGCTTAATGGCAAAACTGGTTAAAAACCCTTCGTGCATCTGGCACTGACCTGAAAACGCGTACGGTTTTTTATCGCCGACTAGCGCGAAATTTCCACTTAAGCGACCACGTAAATAATCTTCCATGCGCAGTGAAACTTTATCCGCCTGGATCTGGAGATTGGGCGCCAACGCATTAAAGCGATCAATGCGAATATCTCCAAACATCTGCACCGCGCCGCCATTCAAACTCGACTCAAAATGATCGATTGCAAGCTTGTCCTGGCTAACAGTGACCTGCGCTTGCGTAGAGCGGAATTCATCCGACAATCCCTGCAAGCGAAACACGCCATCTTTAATCCCCAAGTTCCCCAACATCTGGAACCGATCGGGTTTGCCAGAGACGCGCAAGCGCACGCTGATATCGCCGCTGCCGTAGTCTAATCCGGGAATAAACGGCTGAATAAATTGAAGATCGATTTTACCGTCGAGACTTCCTTCAAATTTCTGATTGGGCACATAGTTGATTTCCATTGCCACTTGGCTGTCCTGACCCGAAATCGAGAACGGTTCGATCTTCAGTTCGCCTCGGTGCAGCTTCACCGACACAGGCTTCTCAGCCCGCATTGGCTTACCCTTGAAGCCCACTTCCAAACCTTGCAAAGTGCCCTGCCCTTTTAAACTGCTCCAGTCCTCAAAAATTCCAGTCAGAGTAATATCGCCGGTACCACGCAGCGAGGTGAGTTGGAGCAAGTCTTTGCCCGCCCAAATAGTGAGCGCAGGTGCAAAGTCGTAGTCGCGGAAAAAGACCATCAATTCGCTCTCTTTATTTGCCAGAGCCTTGAGATAACGGGCACGCAAAGCCTCACCACCCACTTGCAAGAGAAGTTCTATGCCCTTATCGGTATCCGAGATGCGCAAAGCGGAATCCGCAAGCGGTTGATCGCGGAACGAAGTTCTCAGCAGCCTTAGATCGCCCTGTGCTTTCCGAATAAACTCTGTTTTATCACCCTCAATTTTCAATCGCCCCATCAACTCACCTTTAATAGGAGAGCCGCGGAACGCATCGAGCGCGTGAATGCCTAGACCATGGCTGACGAATTCGAGATTGCTCTTCGATTCTTTAAACCTCCCGCGAATCTCAAGGCCGCCGGTATTTTTGTGCAGTAACACTCGACGCAATTCTGTATCGCCATCGCGGTAGCCAATGGAGAAAGCAGCCGAGCGCCATTTCTCGCCGTACCACTCGAAATCGCGCGCCTGGCCAGTTGCGACCATTTCAAAATCGGAACTCTCGCCGCCTTCCATCGTCACGCGCAGCGAGGATTCGCCACCTACAGGGATCTGGAAGCCCAGGTCACGGCCTTCGAAGATTTTTAGAACCTGGTCCACATCCGCTCGCGGGCCATCGACAAAGAACTTGTACTTGATGCCTTTTTCTTTGAAATCAACGTAACCGTTGCCGCGAACAGGCTGAATCGACGGAACTTCTAGGTTTTCAAAGATCAGAAGCTGGCTCTGGAAAAACGATTCGCCTTTTACGCGTCCCACAAACACGCTCGCGATTGAAGCGCCTTCGACGTCAAACGTTCCGGCTATACGCGCGTCGTCGTCTTTGACTTCCACTTCGGCCGTGACGCGGGCTGTTCCACCCAGACGCAAATTTCCAACGCGCTTAAGCTTAGTAAGCGAAACCTGCTTACTCTCTAGCCGTACCCGAGCCGTATCGTCGTCAAATCCAATATATCCGGCTGTATGTACTGGCCCATCCAGCAGGGTTGCTTGGGCATCAAACGTCATGCGGTCGTCGGTAAATTTCAGTGGCCCTTTGATCACGCCATCGCCAAAAGAAACAATCGCGTTCTTATCCGCCGTCCCGGCCGCAGGATCGTCCACGACCATCAGCTGCTTATAAGTAGAATCAAGATTGGCGGTGATCTGAAATGGCAGCTTCAGATTGCCCGTCACATGAGCAATCCCGTCGGAATGCATAAAGGCGATGGGATTCTTGATCCGCACGGCCTTGAGCAAACTATCCAGACGAAGGCCGGCGTAACGGACCGTGCCCTCTATCGGGAAGTCGTCACTCAGTTTCATGGTGACTTTCTGTCCTTCAAAATTCGCACTCGCGTACTGTGCTTTAATTCCCGTCGCCTCAACTACATCCTTCTTCAGCGCGTAATCAAAACTACCGCTGCCAATTTCGTAACGCTTATAGGCCATGCGCTCGTAGCCAGCATTGCCTTGGCCCAACCAAGTTTTGCCGTCGAGTTGGATATGGCCCGCAGATCGAATGCTGCCTTCAAACGGATGCAATCGCGGCATGGGAACGCGCTTTAAAATGCTCAAATTTGTCGCAATGTCATACGAAGCCCGAAGCGATTTAGGCAGTCCATCTTCGCCGACCGGCAACGACATCGTGCCCTTCACTTCTGCAGAGGTTTCAGCCGTTACCACGCGAGCGTTGTTGATCCGCAAACTACTAGGTGTCCAATCCACGCTGGCGTCGAGGTCTTTGAGAGAGAGATCTAATTTCTGATAAATCAGCGTGAGTTCTTGGCTTTGGATAGAAAACGCGCGCTGATCCTTACCACCTAATTCCATCGAGGCCGTAAGGTTGGAAGCCTTCAATGTCATCGCCGGCTCGACGACAGTCATGTCGATCCAAGCATCCACCACTCCCACCGTGCGGAACTCGACAACAAAACCACCGCTCGATTTCTGAATCTCGGCTTTTTTCTGCGACTTGATAAACCCTTCCGCACGGGCGTAGAGACGATCGGCTTTGGGTAGAAGAATCTTAGGATGAAACAAGATCAATTCGTCGATAACGATTTTCTTGTAGAGCAAGGGCACTGGCAAAAACGAAACGCGGACTTTATCAATCGACAGTGGCTCGGGTAATTCAAACGAACTTCCGGGCTTGGTGTTTAATTTGACGCGATTAAGATAGAGCTTGGGGAAGATGCCAGAGAACTCAATGCTCTCCATTTCAAAATCAATGCCGTAGCTAGCTAGAGCAGATTGCACTTCTTGCAAGACACGGCGCTGGACCGGACCGCTTGCAAGCAACAAGTGCAGGCAGACATAAAGCCCGAGTAAAACTAATCCAGCTATTCCAAACGTTCTTCTCATGCCCGTTTAAGCCGCGCTTCCTGGATGCGAGTTCTCAGCGATCTGCTGTCGCGATAAGAAGCTTTGCCCTTTTCTAAGAGATCGAGCATGCGGAGCGCCTGGTCTCCATCCCCCAAATGCATATACGTCGAAGCCATTTGATAGAGCGCTTCTGAATGAGACGACGTGCCCTGGGGTTCGTGACGCAAAACTTTTTGCAAGTGCTCCAGCGCACCTAAATAGCTCTCGCTCGTCGTTAAAATCTCGGCCGTCTTCAAAAGCGCACGCACGTACCAATCGCTTTGTGGTGGAATCTTTTTTAATTCTTCAATTGCTTCTTGGCTCAATCCCATCTCGGCCAGCGCATGCGCTAAATCCCAACGCCCCGCTTCGTCGTCGCCCAATACGGTGTCCGCGTGTCTTCGAAACTCGTTGATGATTGGCTGCATATCGGAAACCGGCTCGGCCTCCGGCGTAGCTCCCCCGATTTCGCCCAACTGCTCCTCGAGCGAAGCGATCATGCTCGACAGCGACTTATCCAAGGTGAACGACTTATCCATCGCCGCTTTGGAATGAATCGGAGAAGAGCTTGGCTCTAGATCCCGGCCGCTTTCAGACAACACAGAAAGCATCTGATCTTTATCAATGCGGCCGGATTCAAAACCTTCCCAGGCATGCAGACGAACGGTATCCAGCTGGCGCTCGAGGAATGAGCGAACGGCTGCACGGATTTTCTTATCATTTGGCGCCAGGACAAATGCCTCACGCACTCGCTCTAACGCGGCTTTAATATCTGAGGATTTCTCAAGCGCACGGCTCGCAGCAAGGAGCACGCGCGTCTCGGTGCGATCGGTCTCGAGCCACTTGGTATAAAATACAGCGACCAGCGATGGCTGTTTCTCTAACAGCTCCAAAACCTGTTTCTCATACTCCCGCAACTTCCCCCGCACGCTGGCAGTAGAACAAAATGCCCGCATGGATGTAATCGCCACGCCTTCGGTGCCAAGACCGGCTTCGACACTTGCAAGGTGCAAGTAAAGACGCGCGGAACTGGGATGTAATTGAATGGCTTTTAGCAGAAGTTTGCGAGCTTCACGTAGCTTGCCCTTGCGTCTCAAATACAAAGCGAGAGACGCGTAGTGCGTAGCAGCTATTCGCGTATTGCCGTTTTGCTCTTCTGCCTGCGCCTGTTCAAACACTTCTTTCGGCCGGAAAGTGCCCATAAGTGTGCCATGCTGAAGGAGCGTCGCCTGGTAAAAAAGAAGAACCGAGGGATAGCGACGATCGGTTATTTGATTTTTTCGACGTACTCTCCACTTCGGGTATCGACCTTGAGAGTGTCACCTTGCTTGATATGGTACGGAACGGAAATATTCAGACCCGTCGACAAAGTAGCTGGCTTGCCGCCGCCACTGACTGTGTCGCCCTTGATTGCCGGTTCGCAGTAAGTCACTTGCAGAACCACAAAATTGGGTAATTCCACGGTAATCGCGCGTCCCTGAAAATAAAGTACTTCGATTTCGAGGTTTTCGATCAAGTAATGCTTTTTGTCGCCAACTTGATCTTCTTCTAGAACGACTGGCTCGTAGGCATCGAGATCCATGAACTGATAGCCGTTGCCGTCTCTGTAAAGATACTGCATCCGCTTGTGTTCAAGATTTGGCTCTTCAAAACGCTCGCCCGACTTAAACGTCTTATCGATAACGTTGTTGTTCATCAGGTTTCGGACGCGCGTACGACTGAAGGCGTTGCCCTTGCCTGGCTTCACGTGTTGGAACTCCACGATTTGGAACGGTATACCGTCCATCTGAATGTAAATGCCTTTTTTAAATTCTGAGGTCGAAATCATCTGGCTTAAATCCTCTGGCTTGTTCCTTTAACTGAATTTCAGCCCTAGCTTGTCTCTTAGCCAAGCGCAAAATTCAAGTCCCCACGCTCGGATCTAGGGCTTTGCCCGGCGGGCATTCGCGTTCTGGGCTTTTTGAAGGACATCCCGGAGTAAAGCCACTTGGCGGCTACGCTGCAGTCGGTTTTCGTCGACACCCAAGCGCACCTTGCAATCCCGGAGTTTGCGAAGCAATTCGGGAGTGCGCGGAAGCTTTTCAAAAATCCGAAGGGCACGTTCAAACTGTCCCTGAGAAAAATACAGGTCGCCCAAAGTCTCGGTGGTGATTTCCTTCTTACCCGCTGCCTCTTCATCAAAAACGGCGCTGATATGCTCAATCTTAAAAGCTTCGTCGTCGATGGAGTCGCTGTCGCCCAAAAGCTGATCGACGATTTCACTACCAGACGGCTCGTAATTTTCGTCCGTCGGTTCTTCACTATCCATTGAGCGGAGCGAAGCCAAGGTCGGCTCCATCACTCCCGGATCCTCGGCGCCCCATGCGCCGCTGGTCGTTGTCGTCGATACAGGCTCAGACTGAGTAGGAGTAGTGGACCACAAAGGTGCAAGATCCTCATTTGAAGGAGTTTCTGTTCGGACGTTTACGGGGACGCTGCCGTCGGCGGACATGCCTCCCGAATGCAGAAATACGGCAGTGGAGTGCTCGAGCTCGTGCACTTTTTCAGCAAGTGTGACGTCGTTAGGTGCGAGCAACAACGCCATCTTATAGGCGTGTAACGCCGACACCGTGTCGCCCAAACCTTTGGCGACATCGCCTAACAATCGCTGCGCTAATAAATTCTCTGGAGCTACGCGGATCACGCGTTCTAATTCCACACGGGCACTGCCTAGGTCGTTTTTTTCCAGCAAGCACTTGGCGAGTGCTACCCGGCCACCATGAAATTCCGGATGGTGTTCTAAACCTTCGCGGCAAATTGAAATGGCGTCATCGATTCGGCCCAGTTTTCTGTACGCTTCAGCCAATGGAGCAAAAACGCGGCTGGTGGGGTCTTCTTCGTACCTGCGCAGGTACTCGCGGAAGTAAGGGGGATACTCTTCGTACAATCGACCCAGCGCTTCGCGCACCCGGTTTTGTTTTTCAGGTTTCTCACCGGTCATAGAACCTCTATGTTATTTATTCCACACGGTTTTTCGACGAAAATCAATGCATGGCGCGGCGAGTTTTAATGCATAGCTCCACGCTCGAAATAGCTTCCGAAAACGCTTCCAAACGGGCAACGACATTCCGGCTACACCCAGGCCTAAACTCGTCCAAGCAACCGCCTCCCAAAAAGCTGGCCGCACCGCCGCGTGAGTCCAAGTGGGGCATTGAACGACGCGGTGACTAAATGCAGCAAAGGCCGTTTCGCCGAGTCCCAGCACTACATCGCGCTGCGGCATAAGAGTGATGATGGGAAGGGCAAAGGCCAGTGGGATCCAAAGCCCTGCCCAGAGCCAACAAAACGCCACCGCATGAAGACAAAGCCCCCAATCCCAATTCCAAAAAAAGTGCAGTTGCAGTGGCAGCATCGCGAGCGGCAGTAAGAGACTCACCACCAAATAGGATTTCCAAAGTGAGTGCGCCGAAAACAGTAGAAACGTCCCGGCGCTGCTCAAAAGAAATCCCCAGTTCAATGCACTCGCAGGTTCCAAGCAAAGTGCCAGCGCTAATGCGGAGCAAAACAATTGCAAGCTTTGCGAATGCCAATGCACACAGCGAAGTGCCGATGCAAACAGCGCTGCACTCGTCGCTCTCCAAACCGATCCTTCTGCAGGACAGAGCAAAAGGTAGATGCAGCTAGCTAGTGCCTGCGCAAGTTCAAGCAACCAGAACATCCATTTTGTCGACGAGAACAGGAAATAACACGGCACCATCACCAATCGAAACCAAAACCGCAATCCAACCGCCAGCAGCACCACATGCTGACCACTCACTGCAAGCGTGTGACTTAATCCCGTTTGTCGGTGCCAATCTAAAAACGTTTTTGAAAACAAACTATCGTCCGCAAACCAAGCAGCAAACGCGAGAGCTTTGAGTTGCGGAAAAGAATGTAATGAGTGAGCCAACCACTGCGAAAATTTTCGCGCGATGATCGCTCGCGATTGCGGCTCACGCCACACGCCTTCTGGCTTAGACAGACGAGCGGTTGGCCAATGCGTTTGCGGCAGGCGATCCGCAAAAAGAGCCCCGTAGTAAATCGGATTGCGAAGAGGCGACGTGCACTTAATCTGCGCTACTCCCCCGATGCGATCCCCGACCCCTATCGGACCCGGGGGAATTTTAATCTGCCGCAACCGGCTGCGGCGGGCGATGGGCACCCAGACCCCGGCCTGCGAAACTTCCAGTTTGCCCAAAACCCAACGGTCCGCCTCCACCCGCTCTACCCTGGCCCGCCATGCAAACCTTTCGCTCCCCGGCCCCTTTGAGACCGCACAAATCTCCCAAGCGCGCGCTCTTTGCTGGGATTCCCGACCCAAACCCAACCAGAGCAAGGCCAGAAACACTCCCCAAAAGGTCCAAATTGCCAACCGTTGAAATCCAAGGTGTAACCCAAGACGCAATACCAGCCTCCTTTTTGCGCTTCTTACGGGTTTCACAGAGCAATCGGCAGGCCAACAGAGCCATAGATGTACTTGACGACATTACGAAAACCCCTTAAAACCCAAGACTATTTTCAGGATGGTGACGTTGTGTATGCAGTGATTAGAACAGGCAGCAAGCAGTATCGAGTGGAAGCCGGCAGAGAGCTTCTGGTCGAAAAGTTGAAATTGGAACCCGGTCAATCGTTTGATATTTCCGATGTTCTCCTTTTTGGAGATGATTCGGGAGTGACGGTTGGAACGCCGGTCGCGAAAGCTTCGGTGACGGCCACTTGTTTAGGACATGAAAAAGGTCCCAAGCTACGCACGATCAAGTATCGTCGTCGGAAGAACTACAAGCGTACTTACGGACACCGTCAGGAGTACACGCGCCTGGCGATTGAAAAAATCCAGGCTTTGTAAAAACAGTTTTTTACTATTCGGAGTTAGACGATGGCACATAAAAAAGCAGGTGGAAGTTCACGCAACGGACGTGACTCCCACGGACAGCGACTCGGAGTGAAGATTTTTGGCGGCGAGCAAGTCGTTCCAGGAAATATCTTGGTTCGTCAGCGCGGAACACGCGTTCACCCTGGTAAAGGCGTGGGCGTAGGCCGTGACTGGACTTTATTTGCCCTGGTTGAGGGAAAAGTCTTGTTCGATCAATTAGATAAGAAGCGCAAGCGGGTCAGCATTGTCCCGGCAACTGCAGCTGCTGTCTAATTTGGTACGGTCTAATTTAGGCCGTTACAAAGTTTCTTATGCTATACAAAAGCCGCCTGAACACGGGCGGCTTTTTTCTGTTCTACAAATGGTTTTAAAATGAAGTTAATCGACGAAGTCACAATTGAAGTGCGTTCCGGCAAAGGTGGCAACGGTTGTGTGAGCTTCCGACGGGAAAAGTATATTCCCTTCGGCGGTCCCAATGGTGGCAACGGCGGCCGCGGTGGCTCTGTCATCATGGAAGCCACTCGCGACAAGACCAGCCTTCTCGATTTTAAATTTCAGCCTAACTACGAAGGTGAACGCGGTGAGCACGGCATGGGCTCTGACTGTGATGGCCGTAGCGGTGAAGATCTCCTTTTAAAAGTCCCAATGGGCACTCTGATTTACGACGAACACGGCACGTGCATTGCCGACCTCACTCACCACGAGCAGAGAGTCGTTATCGCAAAGGGCGGCAAAGGCGGACGGGGAAATAAAACTTTCACCACGTCGACCAACCGCGCCCCACGCACCGCCACTCCCGGAAAAGACGGCGAAGAAAAAACTTTAAAGCTCGAACTGCGGCTCTTGGCCGATGTCGGATTGCTTGGTTTACCAAACGCCGGCAAATCCTCTTTCTTGCGAGCGACCACGCGCGCGAAGCCGACTGTCGCTGATTATCCTTTTACGACGTTAAATCCGCACTTAGGCGTGGTGGAACAAAAAGACCAAACAATCATCATCTCCGATTTGCCGGGTTTGATTGAAGGCGCGCACGAAGGTGCTGGCCTGGGAATTCAGTTCTTACGCCACGTCATGCGCAATCGGCATTTGCTGCACTTGGTGGATTTGAGTTCTGGCGTCGATGAGATCGTGAAGAGTATCGAAATTATCGAAAAAGAATTAGAGAGCTACGACCCAAAGCTAATGAAAATTCCGCGCGACTTGGTTTTCACCAAGGGGGATTTGTTTACTCCTGAAGATCTCGAAACGATCAAAGGCGAATTAAAAGCTCGCGGCTTGGATGGATATTTCATCAGCAGCCATTCTCATCTCGGCGTAGACGAACTCCTCAATCGTTTGGCGGAACTCGCTCCTAAGTGGCGCGAAATGGCGCAGCAGCAATTGGACGAATCGCCTCTCGAAGAAGAACGCGAAATCATCCACTCGAACTCGTCGACCATATCGATTGGCCAGTTGCCCGATTGGGCACAAGGCTGGGATACTCCCGCTAATCCTTAAAATGGGGGCTTCGGGTGCAGGTACTTTTCGGTGGCAGTTTTGATCCCATCCATCAGGGACATCTCGATCTTGCTTCCCGCGTTTGCGACCGCTATCAGCCCAAAAAGCTCTTCCTCATTCCCAATCGTAAAAATCCGCTCAAAGATTTTGATCCGGGCGCAGATGCGGTGGACCGCTTACAAATGACCCTATTGGGGGTCGGCACTCTCAATCGTCCCCAAATCCAAGTCGTTGATTGGGAATTACAACGGCCTGGACCGAGCTACACCTGGGACACGGTGCAAACTGCAAAAGCCGCACACCCCGATCCGGCCACGGCGCTGGTGATCGGAGACGAAGTTTTCCATGCCTTTGCCCAATGGCACCGGGCCGCGGAGCTCCTTGCAACTATTGATTTGATTGTTTGCTCGCGTGAACGCCCCTTAGCCAAGACCGATATCGAGCGAGTGGTGGCACACTGCGGCGTGGCACAAGGCGTCTGGAAACCGGCCACAGAGCAGCAAGAAGCGCGCTTTTCTCACTCGCACGGACGGCGTTGGATTGAGACGCTTAGCTTCGATGCGCTCCCAATAAGCGGTAGCGAAATCCGTGAAGTTTTAAGCACTTATCACGGCAAAGTTCGCCCTCCCGGCCTGCCCGCGCCGGTGTGGGAATATATTAAGAAAAGAAAGCTCTATTCCGTTAAGTAGATGCATGAGCGCATCTAAAGAACGTCGCGACCCGCGCGCCCGCCGGGACCTGCTGACAGAAATTCTAAGTTTCGGCCCGGATGTTTCGGGAGCCCCCATGGATTTTAGCTTGCGCCTACGCCAGCTAATTCGTCGGGTAAACGAAATCAGCCGTCGCATCGACAAACTGATGACTCGATTTGACTAGTTTTCCCGGGACGGCTACCGCTGTCTCCAATGAGCTCTGCAATCGCTAAAAACAAGGCCCCCCGCAAGTCTTCAGGCATTGCTCTACTCTCTTCCGGATTAGATTCTTCCGTCGCTTTAGCCATGTACTTGGCCACTGGCGCGCAAGTGCGCCTGGCGCTGACCTGTCTTTACGGCCAACGCGCGAGCGATCAAGAAGTGCGGCACGCTCGTGAAATCAGCGACTATTTTAAGATCCCACATCAGACTTTAGATTTAAGCTGGATGGGTAAATTTCCCTCAGCACTGACTCATTCGCAAAATGCGATGCCTCATCCATCACGCGCAGAATTGGACGACGCGCAATTTACCCATGCCTCCGCCAAAGCAGTTTGGGTACCCAATCGAAATGGAATTTTCTTAGAAGCAGCGAGTGGCTTTGCCGAAACGCTAGGCGCCTCGCACGTCATCGTTGGCTTCAACCGCGAAGAAGCAGCGACTTTCCCCGACAACAGCAGCAGTTATTTAAATGCCATCAACATGGCTTTGGCTTTTTCAACGCAAGGGCGAGTGCAGATTGTGTCGCCTACGGTGATGATGGAGAAGACTGAAATCGTCGCGTGGGCTCGGGCAAATAATTTTCCACTGCACTTGGTGTGGAGTTGCTACGAGGCGAGAGAGAAAATGTGCGGCCGTTGTGAATCATGCCAGCGCTTGAAGCGCGCTATCGACGATCCCCTCTATATTGCCAGTCGGTTTGAAACTGGGGTGACCGGCTTGGAGAACAAAACCTAAATGACGCTTGCAACTCTCTATTACGGCGAAGACTTGGCCTACACGGGCAGCGAACTGGCGCCACATTTTATTTTTAAGCGCTTTAAGGTGCGCGACAACGCGATCGTCTCCTTTTGCGGGCCTGCTAATGTTTCGATCGACCACATGGTGGATTTGGAAGACGTGCAAAACGATAAACCGATCTACAGCCCGCGGATGGTGCACTTCTTAGGCGAATTCTTTATTGATTCGCTCGATCAGGGAATTTTGCTGCAGCATCTTTTTGTCGACCAGGTTTACCAGTGGTTTTGGGAAAATCTTTCCGAGCGCGGAAATCCGCCGCTTTCTAAGCGCGGCAATGATCTTTTTTACGACGGTAGAAAACTAAGCGTTTCGATTGCGACGCGCTCGCCCGTAAGTGTCTTGATGCATATGGGGATAAATATCCACACCGAAGGCACCCCAGTACCGACTGCAGGACTTGCGGAATTAGATATTTCACCAGAGCGCTTTGCCGGCGATATCTTGCGCGGATTTACCGCTAATTGGGACGTTTATCGTCGAGCCAGAACCAAAGTTTTACCGCGCTAGAAAACCAGGTCTCAATATCGGATCGGTGCAGGCAATTGCCCTAACGCTAGCTCCCTGAGAACCCACCAGCGCATGGATTTTTGAAGAACATTCGACGGAAACGACGAATGGAATCGTTTTTGAAATGCAGCACGTAGCCGCCCTCGGTTAGCGTATCTAGTTTCTCAAAGAAAACTTCCTTACCCAACATCTTGAAATGTTTTTTGCGAATGTGCGAGGCCGATCCCAGAATCGCATCTCGAATATTCCAACCAAATACACACAGACCTTTGGCTAACTCTCGTTGCTCCTCAGCGTCCAAACCATCTGGATTAAATTCAACGCGCCTTAGTACGATGTCGTCGTTTGATCTAAGGTCTAACTGTATTCGAGCCAAAATTTTCCCGGTGCTGGATTTGACGATGAATGGCAAGTCATTGCCCGGAATGTGGACGACGTACTTCGCCGCTCTGCGACTCTCTAGAGCAAGTGCTAGCTGCTCAAAGCCACAGCGACTCTCCAAGAAAGCGTCGCGCACATGCCCCAACCCCAGCGTACGCGCGATCGGTTCGGCCCACCACTTCACCAGTGAACGATAGGCCGCCACCCGAACAAAAGTGACTGTGTTTTGAAAACCCACCGAGCGCGCGTAAATAACAACGCCCGCAATGCAAACCACTTCCACAAACGGTGAAGCAATCGCCTCGCCGACAACTGCACCGCCCCACTGCACCCATGCAGATTCGCTATAACTGCTTAGATAATGCATGCCGTGACCAATCACGTGTTCGGTGAGGTGAGTAAAAAGCGCCAGTGCACTGGCGTTCTTAATGTGTCGGTCAGCGTCTGGATCATCGCCATCCAAACTGTGAGCCAAGCGAACTTGATTCACTATCGTGCGAAAGTAATTCCAGTTGTACCAAAGTTGTTCGACGGCTCCCTGAACGCCTTTGAGGTCTGGGTTGTCGCGCTCAAGCGCTTCGTGAACACCTTCTGCCAGATGGTGCAGCTTCTTGTACTGCGCTTCGACGTCCGCAATCGTCGGTGTTTCGGTCGGCGCGGTGACGGGAGCATTCGGAACTTCAACTTCTTCGGCGGTGGCTATCTGAAAATGAATTGGGTCTGTTGCCCAAGTGGGCACCGCGACGAGAAACAATAGTAAAAAGATTTTAACGAGCCGCGAAGAGTTCATCGTCCCCAAATCAGACTGTGTCTGATTCAGATACTGTCCGGATTGCTACTTGGCAACAGTTTTAGCGGGTGGAAAGTGAGAGCTTTTTAGAGACGGAAAGCGGTGCCAGCTCTGGCTCCAGTGGGATTTGCCATTCGCCTACGAGACCGCGAATGCAAGTTTCGGCGTCGGCTCCCAAACTCGGTGAAACCCTCACCTGACTCAGTTTGCTCACGGCATCCCACTTAAGAAAGAGCGAGACTTCGGACGGGGACTTGTCTTTCCCAGACTGCATGCAGGCACCGAGAGCGATGCGATTTTGCTTTAAGAGTTTGTCGACTAGCAGAGCGCGAGAATCGACGATCTTTGCAGGCGCTTCGATTCTTGATTGCGGACGTGCGATACCGATTACTTTCGGCGCTGGCTGCGGACGCGGCCAAAACCAAAAGATTAGAAACAGGATCAGCAGCAGAATAAGTACGTATCGCTTTTTCACAGCGTGGACTCAGTCAAGCTTTGGGAGAAAACGCGGCCCATGCGGTAGCTGCTAGGCTCCATAGCGACAGGAGCGAAGGGCAAGAGCACCGGTACGGACAGCACACCCTTTAATTCGGTCGCATGAGCAGCTAACCCGGCTTTGTCGGCGCTAGCCAATTCTTGCCGCTCCCGCGTAGAGCGAACTTCACGACTGCGTTCTTTAGACTGGCGCACTTCCCAAGCAAGCCCCAAAGACTCTCGTTCCATTTCGTTTAGACCAGAAAGCTTACGCAATTGCGCGATCTTGGCTGAGTCATTCACAGAGCACAGTGAAATCCACGACCGCGCTTGTCGTAGCCACGCTTTGTCAGTGAATACTTCGCGCAACAGGTTCTTCAAGCCGCTAACGCTCATGTCTGCCATGCGCTCGCAGATATAACCTTCAACCGCTGATTTCTGGGCTGGCTTTAAAACGACGGAGTCTTTTTCCAAAAGCCCGATGGACGTACGCAGAACTTTTTCGAGACGCTGGCCCGTTAAGATCTGTAACGCCGCCACTCGATACTGAATCGGATCGGGAATCGTCGATAAATTTCGTGTCGCCTTCAAATACAGCGCGAGCGCCTTTTGATACTGGCCCTTCTCAGTCGCATCATCGGCCATCTGAATGTCTAAACGCGTGCAGAACTTGCCTTCGCACTTCGCGCAACCGGATAAATCACCCGGATAATTTCCCGTAACCAAACTGCTAGCGGCTTTCCATTGGCAGCTGCGAGGGTTCATAGGCAAAGCCAGGCTGATATCTTGACCGGCTGCATATTCGTTAAAGACGTAAGTGAGAAGAATTTCATCGAGTTCTGGCCGGAGTGATGTCTCGGTTCCGAGATACGGCTTCATCAACGACGCAATGACTTCGCGCTCTGCAGCGGTCGGCTGCAAAACGTCTTTTACTTTTCGTTCGTGGCGATTACTTAGGTAAGATTCCCATTCGTCACTCCAGATTTCCGACGAGGGTTTCCACTTCAGCTTTCCTGAAGATTCGGGATCGAGCTTTCCAGGCTTAAGACGGATTTCGCTCGCTAACCATTCCAGTCGATAGAGCGTTGCTAACTGGGGATCTGATTTTTCAAGGCGAGTAGCGGTGCGGCGACCGCGAACGACATCACCCTGCTCTAGTTGGAGCAAAGCAACGCGGGCCACAGGATCGGCAGGCATCACCGCGGCTTCCGCCGACAAACCCAATAAAAAGGCAAAAACTAGAACAACCATCCCACACCCACCTGACAACTAAACTCACTAATCATCTCAGAGCCCGTTGTGCGTTTCTCGGAATAAACCTTGGTGCGAATTTCCGGAAGAATCACGGAGAAATACGGAGTTACATAATGGATCATCGCCAGCGATGGCTCTAAAGTTACTTGCATCGAAGAGGCGAAGCGCAAGCCAAGACTCAGGCCGAGAGCGATATCAAAATGCACCAACTTTGACTCACCCAAAGCGTACTTGCCATAAATCGGCGACCAAACATACCCGGAGCTCACCGACCAACGCGCTTGGCGCGCATCGACGACATAGCCCGTATTGGCAATCACATCCGACGCGACTGCCGAGAGCGAATACATTTCATAGTTCACGCGTGCAATTTCCCAAGCGTGGTTTTCGGAAAAATGGCGACGAACACCTAGAGAAACTGGGTAGTGGTCGTAAAGATCTCGGCGATCCGAGAATCCGATGATAGGCCCGACCACCGAAAATTTACCCGCCTTGGTGACAGTGCGATTGGTGATAATAGGGGCATCCGAAGGAGCGACTTTCGCATCCATCATCTTGTCCCACTCTTCGCTGCCCATCGCTGGGATCTGGAATGCGAATAGAGAAATAACTGCGATGGTAAAACTCTTAATTTGCGGGTTCATAACTCACCTCGATGGACTCACCAGTTTGGACACGCTCAAACGGCGCGAGACTGACTTCTTGTCCGTCATATGAAAACGAATGGGTAGCAAGTGTTCGGCCGCCTACGGAAACCGACAGTGTGGCTGGCGCCGCACGCCGACTCAGAATCAAACGACCTTGCGGCGCGTTCATAGCTTTGAGTGCAGCTTGAATCGACGATAAAGGTAGCTCGCACAATTCACCGGTTACGGCACCTGCGCGTTTAAACGTAGCGGTTGCATCTTCGGCGATATCACTCGGACGCGGCGAACAGTCCTTTGAAGTCTTGGAATCAAACCCAAAGAACGAAAAACTCGAGAACCGCTTGCCCCAGGGACTGCGCGTCAGGGCGCTTTCAAAAGCCTTAGCGCCTGCCATTTGCTCGGCTTCCGATGCAAACAAGTCGCGGTCGCGGAGGTAAGCAATGTGCAAAGTCGATGGCCCATTTGAGTTGTCGCCGTAAATCGAATTTGCAATCGTCTCAAGGGAGATAAAGGGAATGTTGGGGTAGGACTCTGTCGCCGTATCTCGCAGCGCGCGTTCCAAGCTTTCTACTTGCCCTTCAACGATAGATCTCAGCGTAATCATTTTTTGAGTCTTGGGCGAAAAGGTTTCCCAGCGCGAAGACGCTCTGGATAATTGCGAATCCTTTTCCAAGAAAATACCAACGCGAACTTTATCGACGTGCGAGAGCACCGATTCACCCGGGAGCAAATCTGCGAAGGTTAAAGTGCGAGCTAGATTTCTAAGACGGGTGATGGTGCGCGCTGAATGCTCTTTTTGCAATTGCACGACAATGGCTAGAATGATTTCGCCAGAAGCTTTTTTATAGACAAATTTCTCTGTAACGCGCTCTCGAACTTCCGGTTCTTTGATGGGCTCGGGAGTGTAAACGGGATCAGGTTCAATCGTCGGCTTGACGGTTGGATCGACAAAGCGAGCTGGCGAGCAAGCTGCCAGTAGCCCCGTGAACAAAATAGCCGCCAACCCCCAGCGATTCACTAGTTGCCCCCTAGAAGATCCAGAGAACGTTTAGAGTAGTGAACTTGAATCAATTCGCCTGGCTCAAGCCCGGCAGAAGGTGCAAAGATCAATTGATTACGACCCGCATCGTAGGTGAAGTCGGTGCCGAACTGGTAGGAGCGTTTCGCTCCGACAACCGACATGGTTTCGGGTTCTTCAGGAATGAAGCTTAACCGAAACTCACGGCTGCCACTCTCAATCCATTTGAGAATCGACTTGGCCCAGCTTGTCGCGTCGTTGGCGCAGATATCGCCTTCTACGGGATTGATTTTCCAACCGAGCTTCGATTGCTCGCGCAAGAAATCGTCGGGGCGCGAGGCTCTTGGAGAACAGTCACTGCCATCGCCGGGGATGACGTTATATACGTCGACAGCACTGGCTGGCTTATCAACAAAGGTTTCTTTTTCAAAATCAGCCACTGCTTTAGGAATCGACTCAGAACTACGGCTGGCCAGAACAAAAACCACATACGAACGGGCATCCGATCTGCCTTCAAACGCTTTATCAGCGGCGCCAGCGGACAATGAAGCAAACGGAGTTACCGATTGGTAATCGCGCATTTCTTTCTTGGCATCTCGACTTGAAATGAGAAGTCCGTGCGTTTCTGCCAGTGGATTGGGCATTGAGAACAATTCATCAAAGTGAGCTTTTAAAGTTTTAGAGCCGCGAGCGAAATTGCCCGCCATTTTACCGGTGGGGCTTAGGACCACTTGGCTACGCGCATTCACAAACTGAAGTGGGCCTTTGCGATTCTCAAGACCATTTAACACAGCCTCGTAACCCTGCTGCAAACGGCTTTGAACTTTGCCACGGGGCTTATCGAACAAAACCTCTGCGCCATAGCTATTATCGATAACCCACAACAAATTCGCTTTACCGTGTGCTTTATCGACGGTGAAGTTATCGACAAAAGCCGCGGCCTTTGGCGGTGCGTTGCGCTCGATTACCTTCTCCTTACGATTGACAACGAAGACCTGATTTCCACAGGCCGCGAACATCAATAGCGGAGTAAGCGCTAAAAAGAATTTAGCCGCTCGTTTCAATGAATGCTCCGAGAATGCGATTCGTTATACAGCCTCATCAAGCGCGAACGAGTTTCCATCCAACGAGAACCTTGTTGTTCGTCATCTTCGGTCACTCGACGCGACTGAATGCGTTCTTTCAATTGCTTTGGTAAAGCCGACAAGAGGCGTGACTGCTGATCTGCAGGCAATTTGTCGATGAGTACTGCGATCTGCTCGACATCTAAGCCCAATACCAATTCCAGCAACTGGCGATCCGATAAGCTGGTTAGCACTTGCTCGACCGACTTCGGACGCACAAACGAGCTGTGCTCAGTGAGATTCTTCGAAAGCTCGCGAGTCTCCTCTTCAGAGAGATACAAGACGTAGTCGTTTAAGAGTTTATCGGAAGCAGATGCTCCCAGCACACGACCAAGACTTTCTAAAACCTCTTTTTCGCTTTCAGGCTGCGCAGTGCTCATACCCTGCTGAATTTGAAACAGGTGCGAGCCTACTTCCACTTTGTCCGAAGACGACAGCGGAGACAGCAAACGAGGCCAGTTATCAGACTCGATGAAGCTCAGAATAAGCGCCTTGGAGCTATTGGTCGGCACTCGCGAGAATACCGTCGATAACTGTGCTGGGCTTAAAGCTTGGAGCTTAGCCATCGGCTCGACTTTTTCGCGCAGGCGTTTCCAGTGAACTAAATCTAATTGGGTCTTCAACCACTCGACGGTTTGTTTGGATTGAACCATCTGGCCTTTGGATTCAGCCATGGCTTTGGAAATCATAATGGGCACTACAGGCGCCATCTGCACTTGCTTGGAAAGTGCATCTCCAGGAAATAGCGAGACCACTTTGCGCAAGGATTCGAAATCCTGGTTGTACGCCGATTCTTCGAGCAATCGGCTTAAGTCTTCCAGACGACCATCGACGACATCTTCAGCATCAGCTGCGATTTCTCGACGAGACACTTCCTCGGCCGTTGGACCTAAATCACGACCTTGATTCTGCAATTCGTATGCGTGCAATGCGGTTTTGCGCTTCTGGTGGAAGAAGGCAGCGATGGCTCCTAAAGCTAATAGGCCTAATAACAAGAGAGCCAACGGCCACATTACGGTGCGGGCTAAATCTAACAAGTCCTTGGAAGTTACTTGGTTCTTGGCACCCAAGGTATCAGTAGAGGCAACTGTCTTCGTGCGTACGGATACTGGCAATTCAGTGTGGTTCTTGGCTTCTGCAGCAACCGTATTACGGATGCTAGCGAGCATTTCGTCTTTCACTTTTTTGCTGGCGATAACTTCGATCGATACACCGGTTAACTGCTTGGTCAGCGAGTCAGGAGCCGTATCAAAACCTAGGTCGTCTAATTGTGATTTCGAGGAGCTGGTGCGCGCCGTTTTAAAGACCGGCATCACCGAAAAGCCTGGGCAATCTTGGCCGCAGACTTTTTCCAGGGTGCGTTCAACGACCGGTAGTAGCGCCGTTCGGACCGACTGAATATCGACCGAAGCCGTTTCAGTAACTGCTGGAACCGATTCTGCGATGCCCATTTGGCTCACAACTAATCCGGCTACGAGAGCCATTTCAACAAGACGAGTTTTCACTTAAGTCCTCCGCACTTTCCACAAACTAGTAAATCAACAAACTCACCCGACGATTTTTAGCCAATTGGGCGGCAGTCGCCTGCCCGGCTTCTGTCATCGGACGCGTATCCGCAAAACCCCGGATACTCATATTTCGATCGCTCACTCCCTGGGCTCCTAAGAAGTGCACCACGTTTACCGCGCGTGCGCTCGACAGAGTCCAGTTACTGGCAAATTCTTTGGTCTTTATTGGCAGCGAATCCGTGTGGCCTTCGATAGCAACTCGGTACTGCTGATTCATATTTTTTAGGACTGAAGCAACGCCAGCCAAGACTTTTTCGCCGTCGGCATTTACCTTGGCTTCAGCCGTTCCAAACAATACCTGCTCGCTAAAAGACACTCGAAGGCCTTCAGCTGAAAGATCCACCGAAACCAATTCCTTGAGGTTTTGCTTTTCGATTTGCTGCTTAAACTCTTCCGAGATCGTCTTTAAATTCGAAGTGGCTTGATCGTTCCACTCCGTCTTGATCATTTCAAACTTGGTGGTGTTGATCGTTGAGATCGACAGCAGCAACGTAAAGAAAATGAAGAGCAGCGTGATCATGTCGGCATAAGCCACCATCCAACCTTCTTGGTCGGTTTCTTCGCGCTGCCGCTCGGGCATCGCTAGAAAGAGTCCGCTGTTTGGATTTTTATCGCTTGGTTTCACGGTTATTCTTTTCTCAATGAAACAGATTCCACTTCGAGATTAGCGCGGATCAATGCGGGATCTCGTTGTGCGCTCAAGAGCAAGAACCACTGAGCCACCATCGAATTGCGTTTGAAGGTGGCTTCGCGGAATCCCGAAACCCATTTCTGAATGGGTGAGAACACCATCGTAAAACTCACTAAGCCATAGAGCGTTCCTTGGAGCGCTAACGCCATGCTCGACGAGATATTGTTAAAATCCTGCATATTCTCCAGCAAGTGGATCATGCCAATCACGGTCGCCAACATTCCGAAGTAAGGCGCCATCTTGGCCAAGAATCCGAATACGAGATTCAGTCCCTGCCAGGCTTCGTCCTCACGCTGCATGCGCTGAGAGAGGAGCGACGATAATTCTTCGGTTTCAAACTTGGAATTAAATAACCCTGCTGCGTAGCGCATGTAGCTATCGCCATGGCTATCGGCGAGCTTAATCAAATCTCCGCGGATTCCACCGCGAGCGATTTGATCGGTCAGGCCGAGCATTTCCACTACCAATTGTTCATTGGAAACTTCGCGCGTTTCTTTCATGCGCGAGAACAGTAAGCGAAACGAGATACGATCTTTACGAAAGATCATCAGCACGAGCCACGGCATCACGAACACGAGCAGTGCGGCTTTTACGTCGATAAACGAAGTGTGCAACCAGGATAGATCCTGACCAATGAGGACAAACACCCCCACCGCCAACATCAAGCCCAATAATCTGAGACTTGCGGAGCCCTTCATTTTACGTCTCCCACTTCCGCTTGGAGTTGGTCCACAGCGGTTTGAATTTTGAGATTGTCCTTATCTAGGTCCAACGCCTTTTTATAGGAGTTGTAAGCCAATTTGGTTTCGCCCAATTTGCGGTAAATCGTGCCTTGCATGGTGAAAAGCTTGGATTGAGTTGGATACTGATCGATCAGGGGGGCCAATTGAATCAACGCGTCTTCGTACTTCTTACCTTGGTACAGGCGCTGAACTTTTTCAGTGCCCTTTAAGTAGGAGACAGAAGGAGATACTTTTTTCTTACCCTTGGCAGGTGTGGCAAAGTTCTCATCGGCAAGCGTTGCTTTATCCATGGACTCACCGGCCACGGATTTTGGCTGCTGGATGATCAAGCGCTGAGGAATCTGAGGAACTGGAATCGAAACCGTTTCCTTTTTGCCCGTGACGCTATCTTCCATGCCGTATTGAATGTTCTGCTGAGCGGGATCGCCAAGCGACGTTGGAGGATCAATCACGACTTTCACCGGTTGGTCGGCGCAAGCCGCCAAGACCGAGAGAGCTAGTGCGTATTTTAAAATCTGTGTTTTCATAAAATCTCCAAAGAGCTGGCAACTACCAGTTCATGCTGCCCTTCAATAAAACTCCAAATCCACCAAAGCGACCTTGAGAGCCAGCGGGTGCTTCTGTTCTAAAGGTTCCATCTGGATCCTCAACGAGAACGCCCTGCCCTTTTACTGACGTTGGCAAAATGTACATCGGCAACAGCGCTACGGAGAAACGCTTCACCATTTGAAACTCTGGTCCCATTAAAATGTAGGCCGTCGCCAACTGGCTCGAGATCAAACCACCTACTTCGGTGATTAACGACACGCGGGCTGCCGACGTATTGTAGGGATTAAACGTGTAACGGAATTGCGGCGCGATGCGAATCGCCCAAGGCAGGTGCTTGGTATAGGCATCGTCTTCCGCGGCTTTCGTGATCGCTCCGAACAAAAATCCAAAACGCTTATGGCCGTTGTCGTATTTTTCGCCGATCAGAATATCGAGCGATGGGTACATGGCTCGCGACGAGCCGTAATAGCCTTGCTCAATAGTCGGCAACCAAGCTACGCCTGGCGAGAAAACAAACGAGAAAGCAATTTCGCCAATAACGATGTGAGAAACAGAACCGTCGGCTTGGGTTTGTTCGATTCCATATTCACGGCCAACAATGCGTTCGCGATCGCTGATGATGTTTGCCGTCGAGTATTCATTGGTCCAAGCCACTTCGCCAGATGCGGGGCGAATCATGCGCACGCGCAATTGGATATCGCTCGGCGTGTAATTAAGGTCGGCGTACACGAGGTACTCAACGCCGATTTCAGCTGCCACCTTTGCGGGCCGGCCTGGTTCTTCGGAGAAAGTTTCGTACTTTAAATTCCCTTCGGAATCTTTAATTAGGCGAGAGACTTGGCAATTAGCGCAGTCGATTAATTGGAGGCCACGCGAGGATAGCAAAATTTCTTCTAAGTGCTGACGGAGCGACATGCTGTAGTCGCTTGGCAAATTTCCCGTCGCAGCGACTTGGTACAGCGCTACTTTATCGGCGATGCGCTCGAGTCGTGGCAGGTCCTGTTGGAATCGCGAGAGCAATTCTGTTTCCGCTTTTTCAAACGGAATGTGAACGAGCTTAGTTTTCTGCTCGGCAAAGCTCGGATTGCAGAGAGTGATTACTCCAGCAAATAAACCTACCCACAGCGGCAGTTTCGAACGCAACGGTCGCACCATCTTGGTATCCTTCCAAATTCAGAGAGTGCGGTATTTTACTTCAAAACAATGCACTGTGTCAATTAGAAGACATGGGATTTCAGGTAGTTACGTGCCGCAAATTGTCACATTCGGTTAGGCAGCGCGTTTGCGATTCTTTGAAATGCTGGAAGTTTTTCCCCCAGTCGCGTCCATCGCGATCGATAAAGTCATATCACTTAAGACGTTTATGACCGATCGCCCGCGAGCCACGATCCAATCGACTGCAAGTAAAAGAGGAAGTGCTTCCAGGGGTAAACCCATAGTGGCAACGACGACAGAAAGCGAAATAAACCCAGCTTCAGGGATGCCGGTGATGCCCATTGCGGCGACAATGCAGGCAAAGGCGGCCGAAATCATCTGCGTTTCGGTGAGTGGAATGCCTGCTAGTTGGGCGACGAAGAAGACGGCAAGTGCTTCGTAAAGCACGATGCCGTCGTTATTCAAGTTCGTAGCATCTCCTGCTCCGAGTGATGCCGAGCGATCGGATACGCCCATTTCTTTGAGGGCCTTTAGTGTAAGGGGCAAAGTCGCGAGGCTGGAATTTACACCAAAAGAATAGAGTAAGGGCACTCTGGCTTTGCTGAAGAACAGCGAGGGCTTCATACGAGCGACGAGGAAAATCCACGTGCCGTAGACGAAGATAGATTGCAGCGCAAAGCCAGTAATGACAGCGCCGACGTAACGAAACAGCGTCGCAAAAATGCCGTAACCATATTCCGAAACAGCTCCCGCAACGACGGTCATCACAGCGAGCGGAATAATGCGAATAAGCCAATGCAGAAACACACCGGGCACGGCTCGGATTTGCTCGCAAGTTTGTGCGATGGCCGCTAATTTCTTTGCGCCCTCCGACTGATACAAACTGCGCAACGCCATTCCGGTGAACAGCGCCAAGAACGCGATGATAAGAATTTCGTTCTGCACAAACGGAGCAAATAGACTAGGTGGAGTGAAAGTCTTCATCCAAGTGCTGAGTCCAGCACTAATATCCGGGACTTTAACTCCCTGTGCAGCACTCGCAATCGCCTCGATGCGAATATCCGAAAGAAAAAAGTGCGCGAGCCACATGCCGATAGCAATCGCGATCGCTGTATTGAGCAACGCGATAGCAACCAGGCGAACTGCATGAGCAGCCGTCATTTTCACTTCGACTGTAGAAGCAACAATTGTAAGAAAGAGAAAGGGCCCCGCGATTAATTTCACCCAGTGAATGATCGCCTTACCGACTTCAGAAGCAGGTTTGAGCTGTCCATCGGGAAACGCACCGCCAAGCAAAAGCCCGACAACAACGGCCATAATAATTTGCAACGGAAGTGAGAGCGTAATCCGATTCCAAACCTTGGTCATGTTGCGTCCTCGTCGTGAATTTCAGCCAGCCTCTCAAAACAATCGTAGTTGCGCACTCGATAAATGTGAGTGGTTTTGCCGGAAATAGAAAAGGCAGGATCTGTAAAAGATCCTGCCTTTGAAAATGGCGTCCCCACGGGAATTCGAATCCCGGTCTTCTCCGTGAAAGGGAGATGTCCTAGGCCTCTAGACGATGGGGACCTAATCGACGCTGGTAACTGGCCGCGTTGAGGCCGTTAATATCCGAGCTAACTGCTCGTCTGGCAAGCTTTTTTGGAGTACTTTACGGACTTTGGGAGGCAGCAATTGAGAATCTTACAACGTACAAGCTACTTCGTTTTAACAGCATTAATAGCAAACAGCTGGTGTTCCATTGCCACGGCGGCAAACGGAAGTCAGTTGATTGGGGTATCCCCAAAAAATCGCGGCATGGGGGGATTAGGCGTCGGTACAGCAACTTCTCCAGCAGAAAGTCTCTTTAAGAATCCTGCAGGTTTGAGTGCTTTGGAATTCGGCACCAAAGAATTTTCCTCAGAATTGGGACTCACCTACGTCGGACTAAACACGACTGCGGACGTCGGTGGCGGTCCTGCAAGCCAATCCGGAAAGATTCTCGTCCCAACACTCGGAGTGGCCTACACAGCTGACAGGCTTACGGTCGGATTCGGTATGTTTGGATATTCAGGCGTTGCGGTGGATCACACAGGTGTCGCCATCGTGAACGGCATCAAAACCGAATATAAAGTGATTCGTATCGCCGCAGCTGGCGCTTACAAACTCACTCCAGCTGTTTCCTTCGGTATTGAGCCCTTCGTGACCTACAGCGAATTAGGATTGCAAACGATCACTCCCGCAAACAGCCGCTCGCCGCATGGTGGAATTGGCTTCGGCGTTCAAGCCGGTTTTTTTGCGAATTTGGCTGAGGGCCTGACTTCGGGTTTGAACTTCACAACGGGTAGCACGGTAAATCACAAAGACATTATCGACTTTGAAGGCATCACCGGCGCAACAGGCACTGCTGGCGAACTCGATTCGTTTAAGATCACCACACCCTGGGAAATTGGTCTTGGTCTAAATTGGAAACCGATGCCTAATTGGGAAGTTGGCTTTGATTGGCGTTATGTTGGTTTTGGCTCGAGCCAAGGCTACCGTGACTACGATTGGAAATCGGTCGACGTGTTCGCTTTGGGAACTGCATACCAACTGGATAAGATCGCTCTCCGCGCGGGCTTTAACTACAGCGCTTCTCCGATCGATAACACTTCGGGCGAAGCGGGTCTTACCGCTATCCAAGGCCATGGCGTCATTAAAGCCGTGCAATCTAGCTTCAACATCATCGCCTTTCCTGCTTTCACGCAGGCCAATCTCACGGTCGGAGCAGGTTATGATGTGAGCGAAGACCTAGGCGTCGACGTAGCATTCCTCTACGCACCGAAAGTCTCTCGCACGCGTGCTGGAAACTTACCGGCAGCATTTGGTGGAACCGCTTACAGCTACACGGGATCGGCTTCTCAGTGGGCATTGAGCGGCGGCGTGCGCTACCGAATGTAGTCTGACAAATACTAAAAATTAAAAACTCGCCTACCCGATTGGGAAGCGAGTTTTTTTATTTTCTACAAAATATTAATAAGGGACACCCTGCTCTTTTCCGGCCGAAAAGTAGATGGGCACCTTTTAGGAATCAGTACCAGCCGCGGAGTTTGAAGATGCCTAGCATGCCGCCGGCGACGGTGACCATGGTGGCCCAGACAGCGGTGTAGCCGTACTCCCAGTGGAATTCGGGCATATCGAAGTTCATGCCGTAGACACCGACGATATAGGTCAGTGGAATAAAGATGCTCGTGAAAACGGTTAGGAACTTGATAATCTCGTTTAGCTTTTGGCTCACACGGTTGGCATAAAGCTGCTGCAATGAAGTCAGCATTTCACGCGAGTGGCCCACCTGCTCTACGACTTCGAGCATCGATTCGTAGGCATCTTGGTAATAGATAATGTTTTCGGCTTTGATCTCATTGCGCCGGGCACCGCAAAGCTTGGCCACCGTATCGCGAAACGGAATGGCAGCACGGCGCAGCGCCATGCAACGGGTATTTAAAAGCTGAATCTCGGTGGCGACTTTTACGTCGGCATTGTCGTGAATGCTGGTCTCTAGCGACTCAATCGACTTGGAAAGATCGTCTAGGACGAGGAAATACTTATCCGCGATGCAATCGATCAGCGAATAAAACAGGTAATCGGCGCTGCGGCGGCGAATCCGGCCCAGGCCTTTTTCAATCCGCTTGCGAATGGGTTCAAAAATCTTGCTGGGACCTTCGCGGAAGGTAATGACGAAGGTATCGCCCAGGAACATCGAGACCTGCTCAAATTTATAACGGTCTACGTGTTTTTCGTCCAAAGTTGCGGACCGGAGAATCGCAAAAACCATGTCTTCTAAGTACTCGGCCTTGGGCCGATGGTCGGTATTGAGCACATCTTCCAACCAAACAGGAGAAATCTCAAAAAATCTTCCGACCTGCTCGACAGACTGGGTGTCTGAAAGTCCTTCAATATCAAGCCAAGTCACGCAAGTGCTGTCCGTGACGTAAGGTTCGCACGTTTCTACATCACCTACTTCGAGACTTGTGAGCCGTGTTTCGTTAAAGTGTGTCAGGAAAATCCGAGTCGGTCGATTTTCGACCCCAAGAGGCATTAAAGCGCCTGGAGGCAAATCCACTTTTGAGACTCGCGATTTAAATAATTTCATATGCTTGGGGATACCTTAGTATTAGCGTAAAACCTGGAAATGTCTATGCAAACTGATTCCATGATCCGAGTCCAAAATCTAGAATGTAGCGACGGTAAGCTGTGGCGCCGCATCGGCATCGATGCTCCTAATCAGCTCAACGCGCTGAACTTAAACATTATCAATGCACTGCAAGATGCACTGATTGAAGCCGAAGACGATGAGAACATCATCGGTGTTTGGCTAGAAGGCATGGGGGACAAAGGCTTTTGCGCCGGCGGCGATGTCCGCGCCCTCTACACAAGTCTTAAAGATAAGAGCTCCACTCCTGAAGATGTCACAGCGGGCCTAAAACAATTCTTCCGCGCAGAATATTCGCTGGATGCTTACATCTACGAATTTCCTAAACCCATTGTTGTTTGGGCGGATGGAATCGTCATGGGCGGTGGCGTTGGATTGATGATGGGTGCCAGCCACCGTGTGGTGACTGAAACCTCCACTCTAGCGATGCCGGAGATTTCGATTGGCCTTTTCCCCGATTGCGGAGCCACCTGGTTTTTAAACCGGGTCGATCCAAAACTGTCGCGGTTTTTAGGGATGACGGGATGCCGGCTTAAAGCATCCGATGCGATTATCGCCAAATGGGCCGACCATATCGTTTTTAACGATCAAAAAGATGCCGTACTGGCCGAGATCCTCAAGACCAAATGGGTGATTGATCCAGATGGCGATACTTCGGAACAAGAAGATCAGCTTACTGCTTTATTAAATCGCCACAACGCCACGAAGGCGACGCGCGGAGTTGCCTCTGCCCTGCCTTCTGAAGTGAATCAGTGCGCTGATTGGATTGGCGAAGTGTTCTCGGCTCCAAGTTTGGAAGAGCTTTTTGCCCGCTTGGAAGGCAGCAAAACCAATTCCAATTTTGCTGATGAAGCGAAGAACAATCTGCTCAAAGGTTGCCCTACTTCCGCGATCATTGCGTTTGAACAAGTTCGCCGCTTCCGAAAAATCACGTTGCGCCAGGCCTTCAAAATGGAAAACGAATTAGCTGTGTGGATGGCTAACCGACCTGATTTTGCCGAAGGCATTCGCTCGACGTTGATTGACCGGGATCGCCACCCTAAGTGGAATCCTGCGGGCTTCACGTCCAAGCTAAAAGCCGATGTTGCCGCATACTTGCAGACGATTTCACCATTTTGACTTTTAGAGTCGCTTGGGTTGAAACGCGGCATGCTAAACGTTGAAACGCTCTGCTCGCGCTTGTCGTCACTCAAATGGTTAAAGGCCGAAGCCACCTGCGGCGGCCTCGCTATTCGCCTCACCGTGAATCGACCCGAAGCGATGAACGCGCTTAATCCCGACGTCATTGCCGATTTGGCGACTGCCTTTGCGGCAATCAAAGAATCCAACGCCCGTTGCATGATTTTGACTGGTTCTGGAGAGAAAGCATTTGTCGCTGGCGCTGACATCAAGGCCATGACGACGATGACAGCAGCCGAAGCCGATCAGTTTGCGCGCGCTGGCCAAACAGCATTTCGCCTTATGGAACAACTCTCGTGCGCCACTATTGCAGCAGTAAATGGCTTTGCGCTCGGCGGCGGCCTAGAGCTAGCGCTTGGTTGCGACATGATCCTGGCCATTGAAACTGCAAAGCTGGGTTTGCCCGAAGTGAGCTTGGGATTAATTCCCGGGTTCGGTGGAACTCAGCGACTGGCTCGCAGCGTGGGCCTGAACCGCGCACGTGAAATGGTGTTCTCGGGAAATTTTTACAAAGCTGCTGAGGCCAAAGAAATGGGCCTCGTAAATCAAGTCTATCCGGTAGAAACGTTTCAAGCCGAAGTGGAAAAATTGGCGACCACGATCTGTCAACGCGGACCGCTTGCAATTCGCATGGCCAAGCAAGCGATTTTAGATGGCTGGGATGCCCCATTAGATGTAGGCATGAGCATTGAAGCCAAACATTTCTCCGAATTATTTCACTCTAAGGATCAAAAAGAAGGCACGCTTGCGTTCGTACAAAAGCGCGCGCCCCAGTTTATCGGGGAGTAATTTTTAACGATGATTGGAATTTCCTCAATCGGAACGTACGTTCCCGCTCGTAAGATCGATAACTACGATCGAATGGAGCAGTTCAATACCAATAGCTGGTTCCTCGATAATAAGACGGGGTTCCGCTTTCTCGCGCGTAAAGAGGAAACAGACGAGACTTCGGATCTTTGCGTAAAGGCTTTTCAAGCCCTACAAAACAAAACGGGCGTTAAAACGGAAGAGATTCAGTGCGCAGTCGTGATCACCCAGAACCCCGACGGCAAAGGCCTGCCTCATAGTTCTGCGTGGCTACATCAGAAGCTTGGCCTGCCGGTGAATACGGCGTGTTTTGATATTTCGTTGGGCTGCTCTGGGTACGTCTACGGCCTTTCCATCATGAAGTCTTTTATGGAAGGCAATGGCTTTACCACTGGCGTGCTTTTCACAGCCGATCCCTATTCCAAGATCCTAAACGAAAATGATCGAAGTACGGAATTGCTATTTGGCGACGCCTCTAGCTGCACGTTGATGACGGATAAGCCCAAGTACTCGATTGGCAGAACGTGCTTTGCCACAGATGGCACGCGCACGGAAACCATCTGGGTAAATCCTGCGACGGGCAAGTTTGAGATGAAGGGTCAGGCGGTCTTTAAATTTAGCCTGCAGAAAGTCCCGGCACAGATAATTGAATGTCTGGAAAAGAATCAGCTCACTCAAGAAGAAGTCGATCTATTTATTGTGCATCAGGGGAGCCGCTATATCGTCGATAATTTGGCGGAGATTCTGAAGCTATCGAGTGAGAAACTGCCTTTTACTGCTGCAGAAGTGGGCAATACGGTTTCTTCCACTATTCCACTCACCCTAGAAAGCCTAGTGGACTCGAGTCGCCCGGGTAAGATTTTGCTCTCGGGGTTTGGCGTCGGACTCTCCTGGGCCAGCACCGTAATGACGAAGCAGCATTCCAGCATCTGAATTAATTGTGTGTCCGCTTTTTGCGAAAAATGACTGCATGATGTGACGCTCGTTCGAAAACGCAAGACCGTAGCTATTCTCACAACCCTGTAAGCGACGTTCGTGCAGTGTATCGTAAGTAGTCTTTAGGTAAATCCCTAACATCCAATCGCATTTCCTAGCGGCACCGACGCACTCAAAGCAGGCACCCGGATCTTTTCTTTGAATCGCGCGTACGTGCTTTGCCAAGCGATCAAATCCCAGGAAGCCATTAAGCTGCCCCACATAAACCTGCGAGGTCTGCGAAAGCGGGACAATCATAGTCAGAATGGCTGCAGCTAATATGGCGGCACCCCGAAGCTCTTTTTCTCGCACGTTGGCTACCAAGTTCCACAGAGTAAAGAGCAGCGGAATGGCGAAGGGAGAAAAGAAACGGACTTCCAAAGCGGGCATCCGGAGTGCCGCAGTTAAAAGTGCCAGAGCACTGATTGAAAACAACGCAAAGAAATCGATGAAGCATTTATCCCGCGGAAACATCCAGCGATTCCACGCGACCAAACCGCAAAATAGTACAAGTGACGTAGCCGCCCACACGGACTGCCAGTAACCCAGTGTCATGAATGCTGTGAGAAGCAGCATTGAGCTTTTCTCCGGCGACTCCCCCGGCAGAGCAGTGGACACAATTCGATCGCGGCTATAGAGCGCATCAAACTGAAGAATTGTTAAGAACGTAATAAGCGGGAATAGCAACCACAGCGTGCGTAAGTAGCTGCGAACAGTTTCTTGCTGTTTTGCAGAAAGCTCATTGGTGAGCGAACTCCAAGCCATGAGGCCCGCAGTTAGTAAAACGACAAACAAAGTTCCAAAGTAGTGAGTACCGCAGGAAATAAATCCGCAGATAAAAAGTACTGCGCGTTTTAGATTAACGTGCGCGGTTTTCTTCTCTTGGGTTGCTTCCACTGCGAGCAGATACATCGTGAACGTCGCGGCTATTAACCACACATAGCCGCGGACCGACTGCAATTGCCACACTACGAAGGTATTACACGCGACACTGGCGATGACTGCGAGCTGCACGGGCAATGAGGTGACCGCGCGCACTCCCCAGATCAAAAGTGAAATCACTACGAGCGACATCAAATAGGACGGAATTCTAAACTGCCACTTCTCGGTAGCTCCCAATGACACTGCTAACTTGGACGACCACTGCGCGGGCAGATGATTGAGATAGGAATAGTTGAGGTCAAAAAGCGCGCGAAAAACCTGCTGGTTCTCATCAAAATTCCAAGCACCATCGTGTCCGGCTAAAACACGACCCAAGATCAAGGCGCAACCCACCCAAACCAAGGCATGGCCCAAGGTCTTCAACTGGGCAGAGCGCACGTGAAGCTTCTTTAGAAATGACATGCAGCATTATCGGCACAGGAGGGCGAATTGTTGATAGACCTTTAAATAGGGTGCAAGCATTTGAGATTACAGCTTTAAAAGCTCACGCGCCGAACGCATCACGGTACGTTTGGATTTCCGCGCGCAGAGCATCATCGATCCAGATCTTGCCACGCACCGGGCGGTTGTGGAGGTGGTTGAGGATGCCGTCGATATCGAGGACGGAACGCACCGGTAGGCCGAAATCGGTTTCGATTTCCGCGCGCGCGTTCTTAGAGCCCGAGCCTTTTTCTTGGCGGTCGACTCCCACAAATGCAGCGACGGGTTTGATGCCGAATTTTCTCAGAAGAGCGATGCTTTCGCGGAGACTGGTGCCGCCGGTGAGAACGTCTTCCACGATGATAACTTTCTCAGCGCCCTCGTATTGCAGACCCACCAATGAGCCGCCTTCGCCATGATCTTTGGATTCTTTGCGATTAAAGGTGAAGGAGATTTCGCGATTTAACACCGCGGAAAACTCAGAAGAGAGAGAAACAGCAAGAGGGATTCCTTTGTATGCTGGACCAAATAAATTAGTGCACGAGGAAAATTCTCTTACCAACCCGCAGTAGCCCTTCGAAAGTTTCTGCAATGCTGACCCGGTGCAAACCGCTCCGAAATTCATAAAGAACGGCGATTGGCGGCCTGATTTGGTGAGGAACTTTCCGAATTTTAAAACGCCCTGCTCTAGCAAGTTTTCTAAAAAATCCACCTGCGAGGGTGCTAACTGTTTGGTCATTGCTCTACCCTACCCAACTTCGAGTCATTGGCATTTTGTCTTCTACGGCAACCCACGCAAGTGGATTCCCTTCGTGGTGAGCAATGCCTTTACGCCAGCCAATGACGTAACCGTCAAAAGCAGCTTTGACTTCGCAAATTCGCTCGCCCGATAAAGTGCGGAACACGCCCAGTGTCTCGCCTTTTTTAAAAGCGCCACCGGCTTCGATAGCGTAATCAAAAATTCCTGACGTCGGAGCATACGGATACTGCAGCACTCGAAGTGGTTTTGCGGGGTGAATAACTTTCACACCCTCTAGTTTACGCGGTTTGCCCGGCAGCATTTCGGCCCATTTCAAAAGATTTTCTAGCGCTACGACCGCAGCTTCGCGATTGTGGAAATCGGCCATCGAAGTGGCGCCAAGTTCAATCGTCGCCGCTGGAATCCCCAGCAGATTTTGGAATGCGCCAGAAGTGGTGCGGTACATATCCGTCTTTACTAAATTCGAAAAGCTGGCCTCGCGGAAAACTGAAAACCCGACGGCCTCGAGCATCTCTTCTGATTTTTTATAGAGCTGTGTAGCGTCCTTCTCAGTGCCGGAGTGAAACACGCGATCTAAAAACGAAAATGGAATCGATACAGCCGTAAAGCTGTGAAGATCGATGTGGTAATCCGGGTTGGCGCTGGCCAAGGCATCAAAGAGTTTTTTCCACGCGCGTTCTTGCGGACCCGGCGCGTGCTCCAGCGCTGTGTATGCGGATAGCCAGTCTGAGGGATCTTCCCACGGCATACCGGCATTGGGATGGGCGCTTGGCCACTTACGATTGGGATCGACGGCCTGCAATTCAGAATTGCGAGTCAGCGCCCGCATGCCGCTCGGATTAAGCGATGGGACGACAATTACTCGTCCCGAGAGTTTCGCTAGGTCGAGGTTTTCTAAGAAACGGTGGCAAACTAACGTTCCTACGACTTCATCGCCGTGGATATTAGCTGTAATCAGCACGGTAGGACCAGCCTCTGCACCGGCCGCAATGACTACGCTTAGCTTTTCCACACCACCCGTCGGCAATGGACCTAACTCAAACTCACCACGGCTCAAAGAGCCCGGTTTCTCGACGGCTGTCCCTATCTTTAAAGGCGCGGATTTTGATTTCATTGACTAGATTTTTACCTCGGGCTTTCCAAATTGGCGAGAACTCGGATAGATTTACCGCCTCGTTCCATACCCGCTTGAAGGAGATAGGCATGCGCCTTTCGCAACTAGTGGGGCGTCGCATCAAAGAAACGCCCAAAGACGCCCAGACTGTCAGCCACACTTTCTTAATCCGAGGCGGATACATTCGCCCGGTTTCTGCCGGCATTTATTCGATGTTGCCCGTAGCAGTTCGGATCAAAGAAAAAGTCGAAAAGATTTTGCGGGAGGAAATGGGATCGGTAGAGGGCCAAGAGGTGCTCATGCCCGTCGTTTTGCCGCGAGAACTTTGGGAAGAAAGCGGACGATACGGAGCTGTCGGGCCTGAGTTGCTGCGCTTCAAAGACCGCAACGAAAAAGACATGCTTTTGGGGATGACCCACGAAGAAGCAGTTGTTCACCTGGCTCGCACGGAAGCAGATTCATATAAGCAATTGCCTTTCATGCTGTACCAAATCCAAACCAAGTACCGCGACGAAGCCCGCCCTCGTGCAGGACTCATTCGCGTGCGCGAATTCACAATGAAAGACGCTTACTCGTTTCACGAGAGCGAAGATTGCTTAAAGACTTACTACCAACGCGTACACGAGGCCTACTCTCGGTTTTTCAAGCGCGTCGGACTAAAAGACGTAGTGGTGATTGAATCCGATCCGGGGATGATCGGTGGCAATGCTTCACATGAATTTATGGCGATTGCTGATTGCGGCGAAGACACGATCTTCATGTCGCCCGATGGCAAGTACTTAGCGAACAAGGAAATCGCCACTGCGAATTTCCCACTCGATAATTCGGCTGCAACGGCTTTAGAGAAGGTGCATACGCCTGGATCGAAGACCATCGAAGAAGTTTCTAAGCTTCTGGGCGTTAAAACTGAGCAAACCGGCAAGGCCGTGTTCTACGTCGATGCCGACGAGAAACTGGTCTTTGCAGTGATTCGTGGTGATTTAGAAATCAATGAGACTAAGCTACGCAATCATCTAAAGACCAGAGAGCTCAAGTTTGCCACTGATGCGCAAATTCGCGCTGTGGGTGCGGAGCCGGGTTATGCGTCGCCGTTAAACATAGACGCTTCGAAAGTGCGCATTGTATTTGATCCGACTGCAGCTAAGAGCAGCAATCTCGTAGTGGGCGCTAACGAAAAGGACTACCATTACAAGGGTTTCAATTTTTCGCGCGATCTCAAGGACACGTCTAAGATTTCAATCGTCGATATCGCAACTATTCGCGAAGGCGATCCCTGCCCCGTGACCGGCAAGCCGCTCTTGATGAAGCGCGGAATTGAAGTCGGCAATATTTTCCAATTGGGTGTGAAATACTCCAAGCCCATGGACTGCAATTTCTTGGACCGCAACGGCAAGCGCCACCCGATGATTATGGGTTGCTACGGCATTGGAGTAGGCCGCACCATGGCGTCGGTAATCGAGCAATCAAACGATCAATACGGTCCGATTTGGCCGGTGTCGATTGCGCCCTGGCAAGTACACATCACGGCTCTCAACCTGAATGTGGAAGCGGTGAAAACGGCAGCCGAAGGTCTTTATGCGGCACTGACTGAAGCAGGCATCGAAGTGCTCTACGACGATCGCAATGAAAAAGCCGGCGTCGCTTTTAATGACGCCGATCTTCTGGGAATTCCGTTTCGCGTGACGGTTGCGCCAAAGTCTCTTGAGAAAGGCGAAATCGAATTTAAAATGCGCGATGGCTCTGACAAGGGATTGTTCCCAGCTGGAGAAGCCGCCGCGACCATAATCGAAAAGGTGCGTAAGGCGCTGAAGGGATAAAATGGACACGATTTTTTCTAAGATCTTGCGAAAAGAAATTCCGGCGAAAATCGTTTACGAAGATGACGATTGCATGGCGTTTCACGATGTCTCGCCTCAAGCGCCTGTTCACGTTCTATTGATTCCGAAAAAGCCCATCGTAAACCTCACTGCCGTCACCAAAGACGACGAGAGAATTCTCGGTCACCTCATGGTAAAAGCCGCTGAGGTTGCAACCCTTTGTGGCGCCAAAGAATTCCGCTTGGTTTCCAATAGTGGAGAAAGCGTCGGACAGAGTGTCTTTCACCTGCATTTTCACATCCTGGCGGGACGAAAACTAGGTTGGCCGCCGGGGTAAATTCGGAGTGTTTACATGCGTGGTTTGATTCTTAGCCTGGCACTTCTTCCGATTGTCCTACTTTTTACCGGCTGCACATCGCTTAAGGGCAAAGCAAAACACTTTTTAGAAGTCGGCGCGTACGAACAGGCCCTCGATTACTACCAACGCGCCGTCGACAAAGACCCCGCAGATGCCGAAGCCCGCTCCGGACTCAATCTTGCTCGTACAAAGTATATCGACAAAAAGCTAATCGAAACGCGCATGGCTCGACTCGGCGGGAATTCTCAAAACGCCATGGACCTGCTCTTAGATGTCGTACAAAAAGAAAAGACCTGGCAATTCGCACCCGTAGGCCAAGTCTCGGGTACTCAAGAAGAAGAAACCGCAGAAGGCTTGCGATTCTTAGAGGCCAAGTCGCAGCAGGCAATCTCTTCGGATCGCCCACTAGTGGGCCTGTATTTTTACAAGCATTACCAGCCGGTGTTTGAGTCTTCGATTCCGGGCGCATATTCGCAGTCGCTAAAGAAAGTGCAAGCCAAGGGTAAAACGCAATGTCAGAAGCTGTCGAAGCTGCGCGAAAAGGGTCGGCCGTATTTCTCGCAGTTTGTTGCGCGCATCTGTGGCGTGTGGGGACAAGAGCAAAAAGATCTCGCCGCGATCAGTACAGAAATCGCCAAGACGCTTTTTAATTCGGTTTCGGCAAAATATACGATTGAGCATTTGGAGCCCAGCCTGCGTTCTGAATTAGATGCGTTGGTTCAAGAAGCCTTTCGCCAGACTCCGTGGCACAACGCTAACTCCCTCAAGAAGCTAATGCTCGGAGTGAATGGTACTTTTAATCGACAGCATTCTGAACAAGTTGAAACGCTGATTCATAATTACTCCGTGATGGAGCCTTACACTGCTTATGAAGAAGTGAAGAAAACGCGCACGGTGCCCTACTCTGATTTTCAGATGCAGTGCTACTACGACAGCAAGAATCAGAGTCAGTGTTCGCAAAATCCAGTTACAAAATATCGACAGGAAGAATATTCTGAGACCGAAGCGCGCACGCGCTATCGCGAAGTTCCGCGCACGTTTCCCTATTCTGCCACGCGCCTTCGCCAGATTGTGGAGCTGTCGCTGGACGGCAAATTAGATTTTCCCGCTGAACCTCAAAATATTGGTCTGCAAGAAAAGTATGAAAAGGCAGGCTATCGGCACGAGCATAATCGCCCTGATATTGGACTAAAGCCGAGCGACCCGGGGCTGGCCGATCCGAATGTTTGGTTTCGCGATCAAGCCAGAGCATTTTCGGGGAAAGTTCGTTCGCAGTCGGAGCAGTATTGGAGCGCGCTGTTTTGTCGGGCCGAAGCCGGATCGGCTTTGCTGGCCACTACAGGCGAACAAGTGCAGAAGTGCCTCGCCAATTCTCAAGCGGGCTCGCCGTCATTTGCAGACCTTTGGTACCAGGCGCATTTTGGACTGACCTTAGCTCAAGCTCGTGAACTGAGTATCTAACGCGTCGAGTTTCGACAGATCCAGTTTCGCCATTCGGATTTGACTCGGTAGAAAAAGCCCGACAAACGATGGGTAATCGTGGTCCGGGCGATTGGTATAATAGCTGACAAAAAGCTGCTCATCGCGAATCACGACGCCCGGATAACTCGTGTCCCCGCTACTCGGCAGATCCGTAACATGCTGCAATCCCTGCTCCGTCACTCGATAGAGCGAAGTACGTTTGCGCCCAAACAGACTGCCGCGGTACTCGCCCCATTTCTGACGATCGAGATGTCGACGACCTAGGCCGTAAACTTTTCCGTTCCAGCTAAAAAGATTGGGTCCGTCGAGTCGCGTCTTCTCACACTTAACACCAGTCCAAGAAGTGTACGGCGCAGCCGATACTCCCACCCAAGTGCAGGCTTGCTTGTGACCAAAAATGCTTCCGGTCATCTCTAAGCGCGCAGTTACGAGCATGCGACCGTCGGGGAGAAATTCCAGATCGGTCTCGTCGTTAAAATCACCTTCGTAGATGTCGCTGACTTTTTTCCAGCTCTTACCATCGGTCGAGTGCAGTAGAATGGATTTGCCGTGCTTGTACCAATAAGCAGCTACGTACCAATCCACACCATTGGGACTCTTGGGCCGCCAGAATAGCCACTGCGAAGGCTCGCAATCTGCAATCTGGGACCAGTCTGTGCCATTTGCAGTGAAGCAATAAGCGGTTTGCGAAGGCTCAGCCACCACGCCCACATTTCGCAATACATAGAGAAAGAGTTTGCCGTCGATAACGACCAGCTTGGGATCCCGGATGTCGGAGCCATCGGAGGTTTTAAATTCTTTTACCTGTTCCCAGGTGTGCGCATCCTTGGAGCGCTGGATACACACGCGGCTTTCATGGCTGCCAATATGCCAAGGGGAGCTGACGTAGGCCAGATAGAACCAGCCGTTCCAATCGACTAAGTCGGTGGTCATGTTGTGCAGGCCGTCTCCAATGGCGAGCCAGTCTTCGATTTCTAAACCGGGCTTCGGTTTCAAGGCACTCTGTTTCGAAGAACCATGCTTGTATTGTTGTTCGAACAGCCCTCGCGCGAGACGAGTAACGGGTTTGGAGAAACGATATGACCAGGCCAAATGGCACCCCTTTTAAGGGCTCATTTACCAGCAATCTAGGTTAGTCCGTCAATTAGGGAGAGAAATTAAATCCTAAGCTTGAGGCCTACGAAGACTTCGGAGAGGGGGTTTTGAAACAACACATAGAGAGCCGTGTAGTGAGTAAGCCAAACGTGCAGACCCAGCTCGATATTTCGTTTGTCGAAAACGATTTGCGGCGCAACCGGCAGAGTGAGACGCGCCATCATCCAGACGGAGTACGCGGGCTTATAGGAAAGTGCAAAGCGCGCCTCACCGTAATTTAAATTGTAGCCAGAATCGAAGCGTAAATTAGCGTCGATTTCTCCCATTACTTTTTGGCTGCGAAACACACCAATACCAGCAGAGAGCATTTTGAAATGCGGAACATCGTAAGCGACGAGCCCTAAACTCAGATCTTCGGTTTTGTCCCAGCGCATGCCAACTGTGAAATCGGTAATTCCCGTCGAGCCGGGAATGAAAGTGGTTGAGGCACCGAAATGCATTTTGCCAGTAGCAAAGCCTAGACCCGGAGTAACTGCAGTTGTTCCAGAGTAATGGTGCATCCCTACTCCGACGCCAATATTCTCGGCCACGTTCGAAGTGAGTTGTCCGAAGAGTCCTAAATCTCCAGAATTATAAAATCCTACATCAGCAAGAGTGCCGCGAAAGTCAGCTGCAGCAGCGGGATTGGTATAGAGACTGCGACCATTCCCCGTCAGCGCCACGCCATTATCAAGATCAATCTTGGGAACATCTGTAGGTCCTGCGATCGCAAGTGAAGCCAGTACCAACATTCCCAGAATGACGACTCGAATTTGCATTTAGAAGGCCCATCCCATTCCCACCCAGAGAGCAGGAATTATTTTGGTTGTGGATTGAAGAGTGTTCACGCCGCCATCGATTTGCGCGTTGACGTCTGTTTTTGCCTGTTCAAAAGAATCGACGGTGGATTGATTCGCGAGCGGCACAACTTGCTCAATAGACCCGCCGATTACCGTCGTGTGAGTTGGCTTAAAGAGGTAAGTCGCTCCCACTGCGCCGTGGAGGAAAAAGCTAGAACCAATTGAGTACTTGTAGCCAATAGCAAAAGTCGCCATCGGTTGCTGAAAATCAATTGTGCCATTGAGCGCATTGCCGACCACTCGCCCCGAGCTATCTTCTCGTAAATCGCCGGTCACACTGGAAGTGAATTTCCAACGCGCGACGTTTAATTCTAAGAACATTCCGTCTACTTTATCTTTTGAGAGTGGGAACCAACGCAGGAACGCGGACACGGTAAGAAAAGAATAACGTCCAGATGGCAGCAGTGTGTAACCACCGCTGATGGCCCGACTATCCATGGGGATGTTTCGCTGTAGCACGGAATTGACGGGTAACGAACCAAAGCCCACGCCAACGACGACAGGCCCCAGACCCAAGTACGCAAGTTCAAAACTGAGTAAGTGAGGAACACCCGCGGTGACATCGACGCTCAATGTCTGACCCGCCTTCGCATGACGCGGCAGCACAGACAAACTCAAAAATACGACGACAAATATAAGGAGAGATTTGATTTTCAAAGGTAGCCGCCTAGCGAAAATTATATCGCGTTTAGGCGGCTACCTCTTAGAAAAACTAAGAATAAGGACTAGTAACGATTCCAGCTAGCAGAACCACTTGTTCCCCAGGCGGTACTGTAACCAGCACTGCCGCCATATCCAGGAACGCGATTGTAATAGAAACTACCGAGTGGACCAGAATAGGTAGCACTTGTACCGCGCGGGTAATACTGCAGACTCGTCGAAGAGTATGCCGAACCAGGGTAGTAGTACGTGGTATTCGAGTAAGCTGGCGACGACGAATTGTAATTTGGATACGTCGAGTAAGTGTAGCTCGCCGAAGGATAGCTCGGCGGATACGTCACTGTCGGATTAGTACTCGGATACGACGGGTAGCTTGGATACGACGGATACTGAGGATACGTCGAATAAGAGCTGCTAGGAACGCCGTAAGAATATCCGTACGGATTCGAAGTGTTGGTTCCGTTGTAAATGCAGCTATAGCAAGTCGATCCAGACGTTGGATAATAATTTGGGTAGTACATCGACGTGTACGACGGATACGTTGTCGTCGGATATGTCGGAGTAGGCGGATAAGTCGCTGTTGGATACGTTGGATACGACGGATAAGTGGGGTACTGCGGGTACGTCGCAGTCGGGTAACCATAATAGGTCACCGTCTTGGTCTTGGTCTTCGTAATAGTCGTGCCGCGACCAGCTGGCGCTAATGGCCGCGTGGACGACATGCTACGGACTGTGGTGACAGAGCCACCGCTGTAATCCGAACCACCGTGGTTTTCAGCTCCGGCAACAAGGCCGTACAAACTCAAGAGAGCAACCGCTCCCAAAATAGGCAGCTTCCGCATAACTCCTCCTCACAAAAAAATTCTTACAAACGATAGGAAGAGCAATCTCTGTGCCCAACCCATGAAGACAGATTAAATACATAGCGATGTCAGCTCGCTGCTCGGAGTTGTGAAAATTTCGAAAAATCTTAAGTGGTCGAAAACATGCAGAGAAACCTGTCAATTGGATGAGCGAAAAGCAGAGAAACACTTGCGGCTTCAGATACTTAGCTACCCCGCAACCACCCGCGGTGAAAATCGACCAAACTTTCAACAGCGCGCAAAGCATGGAGTTTCAATGCGTTAGCTGCTTTACGCGGTGCGCCCGATCAAACTTTGGTCATTTATCGTCGATAGGAAAACCAAATGTTTACAGAAAGTTACATCTGATCACGGCAAGTCGTGGAACCCTTAACTTCCCTCTCCAAACGACCGAACCCCTATAGAGAGGAGATTCTAAATGAAAAAAAATCTATTGAGTCTCGCACTATTGGGAATATCAACTTACGCGTTGGCTGAATCGGGCCCCACGTTCCGAGAAAATCCTACGACAGTGTCTGTGCAAACAGAGAAGGCGTTTAGCATTCCCTTGCGCGCATTACTGGCGACGATTGGAGACGGCAACCTCACTTGGAGCACACTTGATGCACTTCCGGCATGGGCCACTCTCAATCAAGCTTCGCAGCGTTTAACAGGAACTCCTCCGAGCGGGTCAGAACGCGATCACGCGTTTAGATTATCTGTGCGCGACACCCAGGATCGCGGCGACATCACAAATTTTATTTTGGTTTCGTTCTCTCCCAACAAGCGGCCAGTGTGGAATCAGAGTCCGGTGGCACTTGGAAAGTTTAGCCCATCGCAAACTATCTCTGCTTCGCTAAAGCCGTACGTCTCGGATCCAGAAAATGATCCGATTACGTTTTCGCTTACCAGCGGACCGGCCTGGATAACTCTATCTGCTGCCGGAATGTTATCGGGTAAACCGCCATCGACCGGTCAGTACACTGTCAGCGTGCAAGCAGCGGATGCTGGCGGCGCCACGGCCAACACCGTTGAGATTTCTGTCTCCATCACCGACCAAACGGACAAGATTGTTTTGGATCGAAGTACCCAGGGTGCCGTTTCCGAAACTCTCTGGGTGGTGGATTACTCCACCGGTAGCTATTCGCTAGGTCGCGAACTTAAAAACTGCATCAGCAACTACTACGCAAAGCTCGACGCGGCAGGCATCATCAGCCGCAGCGTTTACGTCAGCGCAGATGGCTCGTCGTCAAAGGGTAACCCCGTCGAATCCAAATCGGGCAACATGCTGATTGATTCTTCAAAACCGGATGCTTCAACAGATTTCCAAGATCGCATGGTTAGCTCGTTTAGCAACGAGTTCCTATCTTCCTCGCCCACGTTTAATGCCTCACTTGCCTTGGCTCAGAGCACAAAGCTAGAGGGTGCGGGCTTTCTGAAGAAGGCCGTTCCATTGCACATCGTTCTATTCTCCGACGAGAACGATATGTTCAACGCCTACCAACGAAAGACAGCCCAAGCGAAATGGGGCTCCAAGGATTACACTGCGTTCTTCCAAAAAGTTGGAAGGGATCGCCAAAAGCCAATGCGTCTTTTTTCCGTCGGACCCGACTCCAGGAACAACACCCTGCCCCTAAGCCTCGTCGAGAACATGCTTAAGGTGCTGCCGCCCCTAAACAACGGGGAACACTTCCCAGCCGCCAAGGCTCGGGGCAATGTCGCCAACATTCTTAAAGGTCTCGCCGACTACGTCATCGCCGAAGCGGCTTTCTCGTCGAAGACGCGTATCAAGCTTTCCAAAACTCCCAGCGACATCAGTCGAATCAAAGTGAGTTTAGAAGGCTTTGACCTCGTCGGAAACACCGGTGGTCCCGACGACCTATGGACCTTTGAGTCATCGACCAACACGGTCGTGATGTTTTGGAGCCGTATCGAATTAACAGAAATCCCACCGAATGCGGTGCTGGAACTTACATACCCTTACTAGACCTTTTACGGGCTAGCTGGGAGAATGAAGCTATGAAGAAACGCGTACTTCTCATTGAGGACGACACAAAGCTTACTACGCTTTTAAATGAGTTTCTTTCTGGCCAGGATTTCGCTGTCACCGTAGCCAATCATCCAAGACAAGGTTTGCGGTTGGTCACTCAAGAATCCTGGGACTTGCTCATCCTCGACGTCATGTTGCCCGAAATAAACGGCTTCGACCTATGCCGCCAAATCCGCGAACGGCATTCGGTTCCGATTATTCTTCTCACTGCCCGCGGCGAAGTGAATGACCGCGTCTCCGGACTCGATGCCGGTGCAGACGATTACTTGCCCAAGCCGTTTGAGCCCAAGGAATTATTGGCGCGCATCAATGCAGTATTGAGACGCTCCAACAAAAACGAGAACGTGCAGAAGCTCGTGAGCGGCGATCTCGAGATGGATTTGATTTCCCGTACGGTGCATTTGGCCAAACAACCAATCGAACTAACGACTAGCGAGTTTGATGTCTTGGCACTTTTGGCGAGAAACCCTCAGCGCGTTTACAACCGCGACCAAATTATGGATGCCCTTCGCGGCACCAGCTGGGAAGCCTTCAACCGTTCTATCGATGTTCTGATCTCACGCCTCCGCCAGAAGTTAAAGGACGACGCCAAGCGCCCCGCATTTATCAAAACCATTTGGGGCAGCGGCTATTCTTTCGTAGGCAAGATTGATCGTAATGACGCCGAGTAAGTCTCGCCTAAAATTCAGCGTCTCTCTTAAGTTCGTACTGCTGTTTCTCTCCATGGCCGTACTGCTCGATCTTACTGTTCTATCCAGCGCCGGTTGGTTGCTGCGCACACAACCTGCCATCCGCCACTCCGGACAACAGGTCGTCGAATTCTTCGCGGACTCGGTTTACCGCCACCCTACTTTTCTCAAGGACCGCAATGCACTGGTGCAGTTCTCCAAGCAAATCGGTCTCGATATTCAAATCGAATTGCCTGGCCGCGCGATCTTCACGACGGACAGCTCGCTCCCCATTCAAACTCTGAAAGAGACCTCTAGCGCCATTGCGGAGAAGGAATCTACTCGCGCCGGCAGATATGGCGACGGTCGTTTCTTTTTTATTTCAAAGACTAGCGACTACGAGATGGTGTTCATCACACCGCCTGGGCATTGGGTGCAGAAGCAGCCAGTTATTTTGGCTGGTTGGTTTAGCATTATCACCATCGTCTTGCTGCTTTCGTTCTTTGTAGCTCGCTACGTACTCAGTCCATTAAAGCCACTGATGCTCGCCACTCAACGCTTTAAGGATGGAGATCTCAAGCACCGCATTTCTTTTTCTAGTCGCGATGAATTTGAAGAGTTGGCAGATGCCTTTAACGAGATGGCGGAAAACCTCGAGGGCATGATGCACAACAAAGAGCAGCTGTTACTCGACGTGAGTCATGAACTACGATCTCCGCTCACGCGCATGAACGTCGCAATTGAGCTAATGCCGGAAAATCCAAAAAAGCAGCACCTCTTAGAAGACATTCGCGAAATGGATTCGATGATCAGCGATTTACTGGAAGCGCAGCGCCTGAAAAACCCCTATGGCAGCTTGCATTTGGAAGAGATCGAGGTAGACGACTTGGTTCGTCAGCAGGCGGAGCGCTACGCTGAGCGCAGACCAGGAACTCTATTCATTGAAACTTCAGAACCGATTCTGCTTCGTGCGGATCCTAAACGCATTACGACGCTAGTTCGAAACTTAATTGAGAACGCGCAGAAGTATTCACTGGAAACTTCTGGCCCCATCGAGATTTCCGTGGCTCTCGAGAACTCGCTAGTCCTTATTCACGTCCGCGACTACGGCCCTGGGATTCCCGAAGCCGAAATCGAAAAAGTTTTTGAGCCGTTTTATCGCATCGATAAATCCCGCACTCGCTCCACTGGCGGCTACGGCCTAGGGCTACCGCTCTGTCGGAAAATCGTCGAAGCCCACGGCGGCACACTGAATCTTCGCAACGTCGCAGGCGGTGGTATTTTGGCGGAAGTGAAATTGCCTCTCATTACCCCAGTCCTCTAGCTCGCCCCCTCTCCAAACGGTGACAATGCGCGGCCGTTCGCGTGGCAAGAATTGTCCCCGCAAAAACCCTATCTCAATCAAATCAAGCATTTGCGCATGGTCCCTCCGTTGCAATCTCACCTACCGGGGCCCCGGGGTAGGATTTTGAGGTAGAAATGCGTCGTCTATCTAATGTTGCCTTTGCCCTGGTTTGCTTAGTCTGGTTATCCGGATGCGGCAGCTACTACAAATACGATTCCACCGTTACCGGTGAACAGAAATCCCTCATCGAAAAAGACATGAGCCGAATTGAAGGGACCAAAATGGTTGCCCAAAACGGCGATGATTTAAAAACCATTCAGATTAATGACATATCAGGTCCAAGCCTGATCACCTGGCTCCAACATCGCAACCGCGTAGTAGTCGGCGAAGACTACGATTGGCTGGGATCGAATTTCGTTACAGAACAAAAAGTAACATCAGCTCCGCAATTATTGACGAGCGCTCAAGTTGATTTTCCAAGTACCGTAAATGCAGGTGGAACAGTCACGGTGATGGTGAACTTAGGCGCCGCGATTTACCTCGAGGGCGTGAAGAAAAACGTGGTCTACACGGTTACCGCCGCAAACACCGAACTCCGAGTGTGGAGCCCCCGCTCTGCTGGAATGATCCAAGTAGGCGAAGGCTTGTTCAATCTGATGGTGGAGAGCTCGCCGCTGGATTCTTGGGCGCATTCGGTGCGACGATTTTCGACCTACTTGCACGAAGCCACTCATACCGATGGTAACGGCAATCACCGCGCATTTGCCCACGCTTCTTGCCCATCCACTTTTTACCGCACAGAGTTCCGTGCTCAGTATGCGTGTGAAGGCTATCTAAATGGTCCTTACTCGCGCCAAGTGGTTTTCTTGAAGTACGCAATCCCGCAAGTCTGCGCACAAAAAAGCTGCACGAGTGCGGAGCAAGATGCGCTTTTGAAAACGATGGCGGATTACGATTCGCGAAAACTCTCTAGCGCGGTCTATGCCGACCCCACTCCTGAAGGCTATGGAGTTGGCGAGATTTCTGAATTTGGCGTAATGCCCCAGCTGTCGGAGATCGTGGTAAAATAAAAACACTCTCATGCGATCCCGCATCCAAAATCTTTATGTACTAGGCGCTGGCATCTCACTCATTCTCGTTGGAATTTGGGCCAGCCAACACACGGATCAATCTAGCGCTGTCTTCACTCCGCCTTCTCTGCCAGTTGAGACGCCCACGCCGCCAGCACCTGTGGTGGCACCCCAGCAGCCCGCAAAGCCCTCTGAATCCAAGTTTGAAGCCAAGCTAAGCGAAACCACAGCCAAGATGGCGCGCCCTTCGGATATTCGTCCGGATTCGGCAATGCATGACGCTCCGCCCGAGACAACGCAGGACAGCGAAAGTTTTGGCGACATTATGGACGATGTAAAAAAAGATCCAGCGCTCGTCCCCACCGTCATGAGTTTCTATGAAAAATGCGCGCAGAACAGCCAAGTGCTCGCGTCTTCACGCGCTGTCTGTCTCGCTCACTTGATGTATTGGATGAAAAAGAGAAACGTTCCGTTTGATCGTGCTCGCTATCCCCGAGAGATTATTTCCATTGCAGAAAAACTCCCCGTGCAGTGGGACTAGCCTAGATATCCTGCCCTAACAAAGTTCCTTCGACTTCAATATCGTCACCTGTACCAAATGCCTTATCCGGACCCGCCGAAGAAACCCTAATCGAGCGCCCTTCGATTTTGTGCCGATACTCGGTGCCCCAAGTATCTAGCGTCACATCGCGCTCGTCGTTTTTTTCTAATACGCTGCCTACAAAGGCGCGAAGATCCCGAATTTGATAATCGGGTTCCCCAACCGAATCGAGAACTGCTTGCTTCATGATGGTGCGCAAATCAAGAGTGGTCACAATGGTGTGCTGAAGATCTAGCACCATCGCCAGACGACGTGTCATCGCGTCTTTGGAATGTGCTCCAATCCCCAATAGCATCAGAATCGGTAATAGTTTACTGATTTCCATTGATCTTTACGCCGGCTTCTTCTTCAGGCGGTCGTTTTGAGAAACTTGGTTCTCACTAAGATTGGCGATGAGGATAGCGACAAAGATATTCGTCATGCAGAGACGCAAGAAATCATTTCGCTCTACCTTAAGAGCAGAAACTTCCGTCTCGGCGGTAACATCCGCATTGCGACGACTCGCTTTGATAATGCCGATCATACCGAGCAAATCCCCTGCTCCAAGACGCGCGATCACTTTTTCGTCGCCTTGGTGAGTGACCTTAACGGTACCTGATGTCAGAACAAACGCGTGCTCTGCGTTCTCGCCTTCGGTAACAACTTTTTCGCCTGGCTTGAAATGCGTGAGTTTAGAAATCGCGAGAAACTCGCGAATTTGCCGCGCACTTAAATGCGATAGCCCCTGGCTCTCTTGAAGTAACTTCACATGGCGCAGGGTTTGCGACAGCGTTTGACGTAACGGAGAATTCTGCGGGAACAGCACATCAAAATCTTTGCGAACTAAGTGCAATACGCGGCATTTACTTGCCGCTCGTACGGTAGCAGTACGAAAACCCTCTTCAATCAGCGCCACTTCGCCAAACGAATCTCCAGGATGCAAAAGCGCTACAACCGGCTGAGTGCCATCAGGGCGTTCTACGACGACTTGAGCTTCGCCATCTGCCAGGAGATAAAACTCATTGCCTGCTTCTCCTTGAGCCACGATCTTCTCGCCACGACGAAAGCTCGTGTGCACAAACGTGGCGCTCAATTGCTCCATCACGGATTCTGGCAAATCAGCAAACACTGGACTCTCGCGCAAGAAGTCTTTGAGACCGCCGGTGAAATCGCGCTGTTTGCCCAAGAAACTTCCCAATCCGCGTCTCGCCCGTCGCAGCGGCACTTGGGCAACAAAGGCCACGTTGCCAGCCAAGATCCAACCAAACGCGCACGCCATCAATCCAATCACACTGAGATTCACGGCTAGTAGTAAGAGACTTGCCCAGAAATCAAAACTCAGTGGACTACTAAATACCTGACGAGCCAACACAGGAAATGCTCGTCCGAATAGATCAAAGAATGCCAAGCCGCAGACATACAGCCACGCAAGTGAAGCAGCAGCCATGGCGTGAGTGATGCGCTCAACGCTTTTTGGAGTCGTTTGAAATATCGCGGTGATGGCAGTTTTTGGAGCAGTGGCTTTGGAACGTCTCTCAAGGATGCCCGCGAAAATGCGTTTACGCAGGTATTCCCGAGCGCCAGATAAAAACTGTTGGCAGCCTGTAAAGCTCTCAGCCCAGCGAATCAGTGAGCTGCGATAGAATGGACAGACTTTTACGACGGCAAAGCAAGCAAAGGCAAAGCTTACGGTAAAGAGAGTTGGCAATTGATTGTAGCTTGCTAGCCACCAAGAGGCGAAAGCTCCAAGCCACGGCAAACCAAGACTCAGTAAGAAATATTGAGTCGCAGCTTGGCGATGAATCAATAAAGTGTGTTCATCTTTGGTTTCAATGCGGAAGAAAAACAGCGAAGTAAATTTCAGCGACCACGGCACAATGCTACGTAAATCGCCTTTTAAAAGTAAGGCATCTAAGTATCCCAGCACCACTCCGACAAAACTAAAACTCAAACACAGCGACAGCAAACAAAGCGCTGGATGCTGCAACGGCTCGTCCATCACTCCCAAGGCACGTGCCCATGCAAAATGTGAACGAACAGCAAGCACAATCAAAATCGCAGCTAAGCCTAAAACACCTTCCATCGATACAACCGCGCGAACCATCGAGGCAGTGCTATCTGAAACTCTGAGATTTTTACGACTTACCAGGGGAAAATCCATCCAGCGAGAAAAACGATTTACTGTTTTTTGCGCAGCCACCAGCAAGGGGTTTTGCCCTTGTGACTCGATTTCTTCAAGTCGCTGCATCACGCCTTCACTAAATACTTCTTCAAAGAATCCTGCGCGCTGCAAACGCAAAAGCAATTGGAGAGACTCGTGAAAGCTCAGACCATCTCTGCCAGCGAGATGCCATTTCACATAAGCATCTAGCGAAAGATCTAAATCCGCTAAGCGTTCGAGCACTTTCCATTCGCGCAAAGTGAGAGAGAGATAGGCGGAGTCATCGAGCAAACGGATAATGACATACCCATCGCGCGGGGCTCCGACCAAAAACGGTTTAACTCGTATATGTGTTGATTCGTAAGTTGGCATAAGACCATTACTTTTCGGCTGAAGTTCGTTCTTTACTGAGAGCCCAGCGTCACAGAAAATCGCTTACATGAATAAGACACTGCCTATCTTTGCCGCACTGTTTCTTTTGCTCAGCGCTTGCGCTTCCAAACCGGTTGCCGTTCAAGACGTCAGCGCCGGAATGACCGCAGCCCAAGTCAAAGAAGTGCTTGGCGCACCGGCGGATAAAAGTTTTGAAGGCAGCGCAGAGAAATGGATTTATTCCCAACCAGATGGCTCGCAGAAGGTCCTTACCTTTCGCGGCGGCAAGCTGACTAGCCTAGGCAGTGAAAAAGACGGCAAACCAGTGGGCGCCGCGGTGGCAGCTATGACAAGTGCCAGCGCTAATGGAACGCTCTGCGTTGCAACCAACGATTACGGCTCTTACATGGATGGCGGCGGCTGTAATCTCTATGGCTGCTGGCCTAAGGGCGGGTACTGCAATGGCTTTGGCTGTTCAGCGACGGGGCGTTGCGCCAATTCCGGTTGCCCCAAAAAAATAGATTCTTTCCAGTGCAATCAGTAAAATAGAAACAGTACGTTCTTCTCTAAGAAGTTTCTCTCACCTGCCTTCATCATAAGGTCTTCACCACAAAGGTACAAAAGCATGCGCTCTACTCGTTGGACTCCGTGGTTAGTTGTGTCTGGATTTTTCGTCTCTGGATTTTTATTGAACGGCTGCGGAACTGAGGTTTGCGTTGGTCCGTTTCCGGCGACTTGCTATCAGAAAGATGCCGACGGAGTTACCAGCAATGGAGCGCTCACAGTAACGGCGCCAAAAGATCCGATGTCGCGCTTGGAGACAGTTACCTTTACAGTCACCGGCGGAGTAAGTCCCTACTCTTTCCGAAAACCTGCAAAAGGTGAAATGAGCCAAGGGGGTGTCTTTAAGTCCCCCGACGAGGCCACTGCCATTTTGATTGAAGTTGTGGATGCAAAAGCGCAGACGACGTCGACCGCCATTGGCGTTCAGTGATTAGACCTTGCGATCGAATTGCTCGAATTGATACTCGCGAATAGTGACCTTCTGATACACCTTCACCACTTGCATCTTCTTGCGAAGCTTTGAAAGTGCGCGCGCGGCTGCATGCCGCTCCCCTTCTGAACCGGGGCGCTCGTAGAGAGCTTCAATGCGCTTTAAGCGCTGTTCGAGATCACGCTTCATCCTACCCCAAGACAATGGAAGATCCGTACCACTGACAAGTACGCAGAAACGCGTTCAAAAGATGCGAATACTGCCTTGTTTTTGTCAGGCAGATGAAAGTTTTTTGGACAGGTCGTATGCGGCAAGAATACTACGGTCGAAAGGCTTCGAAGTACTGCACTAGTTGATCCTCTCGAAGAGACTGCGCCCGAAGAGTTCCCAGAGTGTGTTCCGGAGCCGAGAGTGCCCAGGGCAAATAGCTCTGATGCGTGATCGGCGCTGCAGCCGGTGGGAGCGATACATACATATTCAAAGCGCCTCTCGACGAATGATAGAGCCCAGACACCATAGAACCCACCGCCACTTCGCGCGCACCCTCGGTACCGAGGTACTGAATAGGTCGAAGGCCTGCAGAAAAACTAGCCAATTCATTGCCTGTCTCCATCCATGAGTAGTGGTGAGACCATCTTCCTAAGACCGGTGCGATAGCGTCGGAACCATGTTCCGTCATTGTCCCCAAACGAACAGATGCATCCACTCCAGCCTGCGCAAAAGCGAGATACGACAATACCGCAAATCCTAAATGGCTTTTGTCGGTAAAAAATCCCGTCTCTAGTAAATCCCCCAGCCGAACCAATTTGCGCTCTAACAGTTTTTCGTATTGCGCGAATTTGTGCGGGTAAATCCGCCTGGCGAGAGGGCCCTGTCGATACGCTGAAAGTTTTTTCCGAAGTGCAGTAAAAAGCTTTGCACCCTTGTCTGGATAGTGATCTGCGCCGAGTTCTTTGCAGGACCTGAGAAAAGCATGAAGAGCCGGATCCGCCGCCGAATCATTGATGACGAAAATCTTAGGTCCACCCGCTTCAAACTCACTGGCAGATTGGGAAACACTTGCTACGAAAGAATGAATATAAGGATTGGTACTTCCCTCGAGTAAAAAAGAATTTGGGTCAGGCGAGTAATACGGCAACAGAAGAAATTGTAGGCCTTCCTGAGTACTTGTCGTCTCGTTTGCGGCAGCATGGGCAGCGACCTGTTTTCGGCAAAAAAACGACGCACTGGCACTTTGTGAAAAAAACACAGCTAAGGCCAGAGCGAGCAGAATGCCCGGACGAAATACAGGTAGAGATAGAGGCATGGCTCATGCGTTTACCATTTTCGCTGGAAGGAGATCAATCACCCACTTGGGTTCGCGCGCTAATCGTTGAAAATCACATCGAAATCTCATCACAAGCCCAGTTGCCGAACCGTTCCTCAAACGATAGATTTCCATCTATTAAGAGGAGCAAAGTTGATGACTACAGCAGCGTCTAAACCCATGGGTGCCCCATTTGCGGATCGTTTTGCCGCAAAACTAGTCGACGGAGTGATTCTCATCGTTCCGAGTTTGATGCTGCACTTTTCGACCGTTCCCTTCTTGGGCCCTATGGCTTTTTCGTTTCTCTATTATATTTTTTTCGAATGCTCGCCCGCGCAAGCAACTCCAGGAAAGCGACTGGCTGGGATTTTAGTAGTGAGTCACCGGGGTGGCGGGATCTCTCTGGTATCGGCGACGCTTCGGATGATTTTTCGCACCATCTCTACGAGCCTGTGTTTTTTGCCTTACCTGGCAATGCTCTTCACACGGCAACGCCAAACGGCGCATGACTTGCTTACCGATACTTATGTCATTGTTGGAAAGAACGACGAGCCTTTGATCGAATCGTGGCTCGAATCGTTTAAGGACTTCATCACGATGATCCAGAAGCGCCTACGCAAGACAAATGAATAGTTTTACGGAACCGGTTTTTTCCAAGGCGGGTTATCGCCTAGCTCTTCGTCTGCATCTCGGCGCATAGAAACTAAATTCTGACGCTCTCGGCGCAAATAGGATTCGATTTCTGTTTCTGCATCCTTGTCTTTGGAATTCGAAGTGCTATCGCAATCGTCGTAAGGCTCGTAAGCGTAACGGGAACAAAGGCTAAGGGTTGCGTCGGAAACAGCGGGCACCATGGTCTTGATCCAATCCTCTGCTTCCATTGGCTTGTCTGGATTAATCGCGGGGTCTAAGACCATCAGCGTTCCAGACGAATTCCTGAGCACAGGGGCAACGTGGTACCACCAGCTTACCGAGCCGCTAGGTGAATTCGAAGTAGAGACATTTAAATTACCGAAAATAAAAAGCCTGCTAGGAGTCGAAAATTTTTCTCGCTCTGCCCAATGCCCAACGATAGCAGCGCGAATCCAGCAGCCATCGACTGGGTAGAGCCACGATACTCGCCGCAAGAATCCCGGATCCGTTAACTCGGTCAGTTCACGTCGGTCGCGAATATAGTCAAAGAGTACATCGATCTTGCTCTCTTTAGCTGTGGTCGTTGTATCGACGGTGGACCAAGCATTTGCCAGACCATAAGCACTACTCGTCGCCATTCTGGTAGTGAGTGGCCCCCATGGTTTAATCCGTGGAAGATATTTTTTCGCAACAGCGCGATAATCTTCCGTCGGGTTTCGCACGGCAGACGTGGCAAATAAATCGGCACAGCAGAACAACGCGAAAAGCAAAAATGCCCAACGCTTCATTTGGCGCTCCTAGTTTTTTCTAACTACCGATTGCTTGCTGATTTTGAGGGTTGAAGCTTACGAATGTGTTCAAATACGGCGAGCCATCGCTCCACTAGTGATCGACGTACGTCTCCGCGCGCGTACGCGAGAAGTCGCTTGAACGAAATAAAAGTCTCTGTTCGAAAACCAATGCGCGAAAAAATCCCATCACGCAAAATAGAAATCTTCCAACCCGAGCCTGTGTCTTCCGCGACGGCTTCGGTCTGCAACTCGTTCCAATGCTCTTCGAGCTGCTTGATATTTTGCTCGCTCAAATCGGACTCCGCCTGCAATAACTCGCTCGAAGCATCCTTAGGAGGCTTGGACTGGGATACTTGGTTTTCCATTCAATTATGCTAGCAGCACTTGATTGGACCGGCCAAGCAATCTCCTCATGCTGCAGCGCATAGCGTTAACTGAGCGTCCAAGTGCTCTTAAAGCATGATGGCGGCTCGAGTGGCCATGAAGTCGTAAGAAGTTTTTGCGGTAACGGTGTTGAGATCGTGCTGGTACATGACAGTCAGCTGCAAGTAACCCAGCGTGTAAATGATCCCACCACCGAACATTGTCACGTCGTCTACGCCGATAACGCGGCTGTCGTTTTGAACCGTTCCAGCGCGCGCGAACAGTTTCCAAGTGCGATGCACTCGTTGGGTGCCTTCGATGTACACCCCACCCCGCCTGAAACTCGGTGTTGTGGCAGGAGTAACAAGACCAACAGACATAAAGGCGTAACCAGCTTTGACATCTAAACCAAAACCAAACTTCATCTGTGCATCGAGACCCAACATCACCACACGCTTACCTTCATCCGAAGCATCGGTGTAGCGTCCCATATATCCAGACACGCCCAATCCCAATCGATTGTGGAACAGCATGTGGCTGCGGAAACCGAAGGACTTATCGCTGTTGTTGTCGATAGCAGCGGCACTTTCAAAATTGGGATACTTTGTTCCCACTTGTGCAGATGGATCGTTGCCGCCGTCCTGGAAACCGTTCACAACGTACATCTGCAAGCTCCAATTGAGCTTTGCCGTATCAGCGAGCTGATACTTCAGGGCGACGCCGAGATCGGTCCAGATATCGGGCAAGAATGCAGTTCCGCCAGGTTGACGAAACTGACTGACATTGACGTAGCCGCCGAAAATATTGTGAGGAAACTGTGGCCCAATTAAATCAAATGGAATCCAAATTCGGCCAGCGCGCAGTTCCCACTTAGGCGTCAATTGATACGACAGCTGATACCAACGAGGCGTCGGAGAAAGTTCAAACGAGAATTGCAGCTCGGGAACCGGAAAGATATCGACCATCGCTAGCGTGTGAATATTCGAAAACGTCAGCGGTGCAATCGAAGGCCGGTGATAAAGCCAGAAATCGAACATGAATTTAAATTCGGGAATTCCCAGTCCGCCGGAAGGAGGGCTCGACGATACTGCTGCGCTCGAAGAATTCGCAGAGCCGCTTCCACTATCCAACGAAGCTAAATCGATTGAACCGCCAGTGGAAACTGGCGCGCTGTTTGGCGCAGGAGTTGGATTCGGACGAGCAGGCGCCGCGTGTGCGGCGCGGGGCGCACCGGGACGTGCTGGCAACGGTGAAGCAACCGACTTGGGAGGAGGAGCAGGCGTCGCCACTGGTGGCGGAGCATTCTCTTGAGCCGTGTGACGAGCTGCCGGCGGCTTAGCGGTCGAAAACATTTTCCAATTTTGACCTACGTTGCGTCCAACGACCGTATAACGCTGCTTGGGTCTGCCGCCGCCGGTGGTCTCGGCAACTAAAAAAAGAGCGCCGCGCTCAGAAGTCGCTGGAGCAATTTTCAAAAATTCAACTTCGACGTCGTTGCGGCCAACTAGTTTCTTTAAATCACTGCCCTCGAAACGGGTCTCCCAACGACCACCACGAGGATCTTCAGAATAGCGAAGTTCGGTTTTGGAAAGTGCCCACGCAGCTGCGGGATTTTTTGGATCCTTTAGAATCTGAACGATCTCAGAATCTTTCGCCCATGCAAAACTCAAAAAGGCCGCAAAGACTAAACGAACTAAGAGTGCGGTAGAGAGCACTATTCCCCCAGAAATATTCCCAAACTTGCTGGTACTCTACCGTGAGGTTAGGAGCGCTGGCAAACCTCGAAAAACTTTTTGAGAGGGCTAAGAGGGCTTTTGACGCGCTAGCTTTCCAACTCGTTTGCGGATTTCCGGAGCCCAGCGAATGGCTTCTTCCATTGCCGTTTCAAGACTGGGCAAAAGCCAGTTGTCTTGGTGAACAAAAAACACCGAATCCCCAAAAGGCGCGTGCAATGTATCGACGATTCGGTTCTTGAAAACTCCTGGAGCGGGAACAGGCATCGGATGTCCCCAACGCGCGATTCTCATGCCGCGGACGCGCGAGGGCGCGATTCCCAATACCGGTAGAATCTGACTTTCCAACTGGCGCTTGGTTTTCTCGCGCATTTCTTGCCACGCATTTTGGGCAAATATTTCTGTCCGACCCGAATCATATGGGAGTGCTTGGTAGAGAGTTAGGACAGTGTCGCGTGCAGCCGCTTTGTAAGTTGCAGAGACAATATCTGTATTGCCCGCCAGTTTGGCGCGTTCTTCGGTTGCAGTAGCACTCATGCCTTTATCTAAGACAAAAGCATCGTAGGTTTCAAAATCAAACTTACCGTCTATTAAGACGTTCGTGACCATATAAGAACGGTAACGAATTTGGCCAATTGCTTTGAGTCGCGCAGGTTCTAATTTGGGAATAATCTTGCCGACTACAAATTTAGGACACGCCATGACTACGGATTCTGCCGAGAGCGACCGCACCCGTTGATTGCCATCGACAAAAACGACGTTCCAATTCCGATTCGCCATTCGAGTGACTTGAAGCACCAAGGCTTCAGAAACTAATCTGTCTTCACCGAGTGCCGGCATCAACTTTCGTAGCAAGCACTCTACAACCCCTGCGTTGCCCTGCGGAAAGAACAGCACTCTTTCAAATTCTGCTGCCAAAAAATTCATTCCGGCCGCGGCACTCAACTCTTTCGTCGATGCTCCAAAGCTCGACCAACAGTAGTGCTCGATCCAACTCTCTAGGTTGCCAGCAAACTCCAGACCGAGTTCCTTTTGCAGATACTCATGCAAAGACCTGCGATCGAATTGGTCGACCCATTTTCTTTCTGCCAAATCCTGCGTAGGGATCTCAGGATACATTTGGGGATTGGATTCATATTGTCCAATCAGCGCGCGAAAGCGCGGGAACTTGGAGAAAAAGTCTTTTACTAGACCCGTAGATTCCAGCGCGACGTGACTTCCATTAGCCGTAAGCGCCGATTTAAGTACGCCGGTATCCTTCATCAATTTGTAGAGCGCTGAACTCTCTTCCGGGTGCAGGAAATAGGCGGCACCTATGGAATAGCGAATCCCTCGCCAGCTTTGGCCCTGCGAGTTGCCGCCAAAACGAGGCGCTTGTTCCAAGACGTAGGGCTTTAAGTCACGCAGTAAGTAAGCGCTGGTTAGCCCAGAAATTCCACCCCCGATAACGACGACAGGAACGCTCGCCTCGGGGTTTTCCGGAATCGGTTTTTTTGCGAGAAAGCCGGTGGTGTTCCACAATGCTTCATGCGCACGCGTAAAGTGATCACCAAAAAACTGCTCTGGCTCGTCGGTTCCCAAGGTGGAATTCACCGGACCAAAGTTTTCGATAAAACCTAAGCCCGAGCCGACCTCTGGCCCCGCGGTTTTAGAATGTGAACAACCTTGTAAGTAAAGTGTGAGTGCACCCGCCAACTGCAGTACTTCGCGTCGAGTGTACAGCTTGGACGATTCGGACATGGAGCCCCCATCGGGGATTTTAGCCCAATTCGCTCTAACTTTTCCAAGTGTCTCGCTTTTGACGTAGTTGTTTAAATGCGCTTTCGGGAGTTTGGCTTGCGAAGTGCCGCGTCATAAAACCAGCATCGGCAGGACGAAGAAACGGATTGGTCCGCTTCTCCATACTCAACTTCATCGGAACAGTGGGAAGGGCCTGCGCCCGCTTGGCTTTTTCCGCAGCTATTCTGTCGACGAGAGCAGTGTTCTCGCCTTCGACACTGAGTGCAAACCCGACATTAGATAAGAGATACTCGTGTGCACAATAAATCAGTGTGTCGTCCGGCAGGGCGATGACTCGATTTAAACTTTCCCACATTTGCTGGTGTGTGCCTTCGAACAAACGTCCGCAGCCTAGACCGAAAACTGCGTCGCCACAGAACAACGCGTGCTGCGCTTTAAAATAGTACGCGATTTGCCCCAAGGTGTGGCCGCCCACATCAATGACGTCCGCGGTAGAATTGCCGAACTTTACTTGCTCGCCGGGTTTGAGAGTTCTATCGACTGCACCGATTTTAGAAACTTCAGCAGCAGGTGCTAAAACGATGCAACCGTAGCGTTTAATTAACTCGGCGTTGCCACCCGCGTGATCCCAATGGTGGTGCGTGTTCCAAATCTCATCCAACAGCCAGCCGCGTTTTTCTAATTCCGCGATCGTAGCTGGCGCATCGCCTGGATCAATCGCCACGGTCTTGCCGTCTCGGAGCAAGTAGCCGTAATTGTCTTCGAACATCTGAAACTGGATGATATCCATGACTACGAAAAGCCCTATGCCTAAACCAAAGTCAAAAAACGTACAGGCACTTTCAAAGTGGTACGACAAAAATCATCGCACCCTGCCCTGGCGTGCGAACACCGATCCTTATCGAATTTGGATCTCCGAAGTCATGCTGCAACAAACTCAAGTTGCGACAGTGATTCCGTACTTCGAGAGATTTCTCGCTGCTTTTCCGACAGTACAAGCATTGGCAACGGCGCCGACAGATCAAGTGCTCACCCTGTGGTCGGGTCTTGGCTATTACTCGCGCGCGCGCAATCTGCAGAAAGGCGCGCAGTTTCTCGTCGATATACACGCTGGCTCATTTCCCAAAACGCGCGAAGAGATTTTAGAAGTACCAGGTATCGGGCCTTATACCGCTGGCGCCATTCTAAGCATCGCCTTTGATCTGCCTGAAGCGATTGTCGACGGGAACGTGCAACGAGTCCTCACACGGTTCTTTGCTTGGGAGAAAACGCTCGAAGATAAAGCCACTAAGGACTGGCTATGGACCGAAGCTAAACTCTGGGTGGAATGGGCAGATTCGCCGCGCGTGCTCAATCAAGCGCTGATGGAATTAGGCGCCACAGTTTGTCGCAAGGACCAACCCCAGTGCCCGCGTTGTCCCCTCGCTGCGAATTGCCAGGGCCTAAAGTCGGCACAGCCGACTCGCTTCCCTTTGCGCAAAGCTCGTCGCAAACCAGTGGATTTGTGGTGGAGCGCTTTAGTTGCGGTGCATCGCGGCAAAGTACTGCTTCAGCAGCACCCGCAAGGCGAATGGTGGGAAGGTCTTTGGAGTTTGCCCTATCGCCGCGCAGATTCCGCCGAAGCTGCGGAAACTGCGCTGGAATTTGTGACCAAGTCTGATTCTCCAACCGTCCGGCTGGGAGAGATCCGACACACCGTGACACACCATCGACTCCATGTGCTGCCGACGGTATGGCGGCCCAAAAAAAAGCCCGACTTAGATGGTCGCTGGGTCGATTTGGCCGATACAGAATCTCTGGCACTTTCTAGCCTGGCGCGAAAAATCCTAGTCTCGGCCACGAGCCAGCTAGAAATGCTAAAATAGGTGCATGCTCACCCACATTTTAAGTCTCGTTTTGCAGATGTCTGCGGCTGCATTTTCGGCCGCACCTTCTCTTATTCCTCGGACGCCAACGCCGATTTACCGGTCCGATATCTTTTTTGAAGGCGGAGCAGATTTTCCGGCAACATTGCACGACCTGCGCATGGCCGATCACAACGGCTTTGAACGCTGGGTGATTGATTTTAGTAACGCCGTCGGACTCGAAAAGAAAAAGCAGGCACCGAAATTCCAGGTGCGGTTTTTACCAAGTCAAAAAATCGAGACTGACACCGGCGAAATCGTCATGAGCCAGCCCGCCAAGCTTATTGTAACTTTCCACAAAGTGAATCGGAACGACCTCCAAAAACAGCGACTCTCGAAGCTGGTTGAAAAGTCGGCCCATATTCAAAAAATCGTGATTTACCCACCTATCGAAAACGGCGATACCGCCATGGAATTCACCTTCTCCGCTGATTCCCCTGTCAATATCCACCAGCCTCTAGAGAACGAGGGGCGATTGGTGATTGATATTGCGGCACTTTCGAAGAAGTAGCCAAGGCACGTCGGTATCTGCTACTTAAATGCAGTGGCAAAGCAACCGAAGGACATCAGCAAAGCGGCTCTGGATTATCACAGCTCCGGACGCCCTGGTAAAATCGAAGTAGTCCCCACCAAATCGAGTCTGACTCAGCGAGATCTCGCGCTAGCTTATTCGCCCGGTGTCGCGGAACCGTGCAAAGTCATCGCGCAATCGCCCGATGCCGCATACAAGTACACCGCAAAGGGAAACTTGGTAGCCGTTGTGAGTAACGGCACGGCTGTTCTAGGACTAGGAAACCTTGGGCCCTTGGCGGCCAAGCCAGTCATGGAAGGCAAAGGAGTTCTTTTTAAGCGCTTCGCTGATATCGACGTTTTCGACATCGAATTAAAAACCGAAGATCCTGAAGAATTTATCAAGTGCGTTCAGCTCTTGGAGCCCACCTTTGGTGGGATTAACTTAGAAGACATCAAGGCGCCTGAGTGCTTCATCATTGAAGAACGTCTCAAGGCCACGATGCAGATTCCCGTCTTTCACGACGACCAGCATGGCACTGCAGTAATTTCCTCAGCCGCTCTACTAAACGGATTAGAACTTACTAAAAAGAAGATCGATAAGATCACCGTTGTTTTCAACGGCGCTGGAGCTGCATCGATCGCGTGCGCACGGCTTTTCGTAAAGCTTGGCGTACGGATTGAAAACCTCATCATGTGCGACAGCCAAGGCGTTATTTTTCAAGAACGCACTCAGGGCATGAATGAGTACAAAGCCGAATTTGCGACGAAGAAAAAGGTTCGCACCTTAGAAGAATCTCTCAAGGGCGCTGATGTTTTTGTGGGGCTATCCGTCAAGGGTGCCGTCACGACTGACATGGTTAAATCCATGGCCAAGAATGCCTTGGTTTTTGCTATGGCCAATCCAGATCCTGAGATCGATTACGACGAGGCAAAAGCCGTTCGTCCCGACATCATCATGGCCACTGGCCGTTCGGATTTCCCCAATCAAGTGAACAACGTTTTGGGATTCCCTTCGCTCTTCAGAGGGGCGCTCGATGTCCGCGCCACCGCGATTAACGACGAGATGAAAATCGCAGCCGTGCGTGCGCTGGCAAAGTTAGCGCAGC